>Ga0265300_10000615_pt1 | contig 37578 bp, 36 predicted proteins | sample AusTroGonzalo_MG_FD_193482 | JGI IMG/M metagenome (GOLD analysis project Ga0265300, IMG submission 193482) | Bovine rumen microbial communities from tropical cattle in Woodstock, Queensland, Australia - Gonzalo_03 | ecosystem: Host-associated > Mammals > Digestive system > Stomach > Rumen ...
GAGTCCACAAAAGGGCAAGCATCATCGAGGCGGATTAAATACTTAATATTGAACATAGATGATGTTTAATTAATTTCCAAAAAGGTTTTTTATCCTTTTTGTCATATTCCATAAATCTATTCGTTTTCCTAAGATCACTGATATAGTCCTTTAAACTTATCTGTCTCGTAACAAGTAGTTTCAGTTCTGCCATATCTGGCATAACATATACTGATTTCACCTTATTATTCTTTTCTTGCGAATAATCTTCATCTATACAATCTAAGTACCATATATAGGGTAAACTCATCCCTGCTGCTGTCACACAAATGGCATTTCCATCATTTCTAAAGTTTATCTCCATGAAATAGTCTTTGCCATTTTTATCTCGCAAGAACTCTAAACTAAATAAACCTTTATAACCCGTGCGACGTACAAAATCTATGCATTTGTCTATCGCACAGAAATTTTCTTCAAGAGGGATGTAGTGCAAGAAACTTGTATTAGATCCTTTACATGGGCGTAATATCTTCGAAACTCCAGGAATTATAACCTTGTCCTTCGTTGAGCAACCAATTAACTGGTATTCAAAATCTTTATCTATAAAATCTTGTATTTGTTCATTACAAAGATTATTTGATGCAGCATATTTCTTTAGCTCATCAATTGTTCTGCAGATGGCTATATCTTCTTTTTTCCCATTCCTACTCTCAAGCGGTTTGATAATACAAGGCAATTTAATCTGAGACAGATCCGTGTCTGAATCACTAACATATGTCGTCTGAGGTATATTCAAGCCTACTTCCATTGCAAGTTCTGCCATTCGTTTTTTACTCATTAGCGAAGATATACGTCCTTGTACCTCTGCTCCAGGAAGTATAAGAAATGGTGCGAGTTTATCCCGATTATCATCAATAATGCCTGATGATACATCCGAGCAGCATATAACAACAGGCTTTTCTATCTCATTCTTATATTTATTTAATAACAAATCAACGATCTCAGATTCATCCTTAATAATCCAACTATTTGCAATATACCTACTTGCGTCAACAAATGTCATTGATGACAAAGAAACGATTATTACATCTGGATGTATACCTCTTTCACCAAGTCCTCGTATAACCCCCAAAGTGTTATGATGGTCACCACCTATAACTACTACCTTATTCATAATTCTCATGTCGATATTTGTTCTGATATACAAATACTATCAATATGACATTCAACAATTATCTATTATATCAATATATTTTCCTACAAAAGACTCCTCTGAGAATTTCTTTTCAGCAATACTTCTACTGGAAGCGCCCATTTTGTTAAGATCCTTTTCGGATTGGCGATATATCATTTCAATTTTATCCACAATATCATCGATATTATGGGGATCAAACATAAAACCATTTATACCTTCTTCTACTATAGTGGAATTATCACACACTCTGCTACAAAGAATTGGTTTTCCACAACTCATCGCTTCGCACACAACATTGGGATATCCTTCGTAAAAAGATGGTAAACAAAATACATCACATGCTTTATAAACAGACTGTATATCTGGTGTTGCAGCATGAAAAATCAGGAAATCTTCTAATTCCAATTCTCTATATTCCTTCTGAACTGCTTCACCATAATCCTCCTGCCCAGCATATACACTTCCATACCAGTAAAATTTAATTGCAAAACCCCGATCTTTTATCTTTTTTATGGCCTTCATAAAACCCAAAACATTCTTTTGTCGAGCAATTCTTGCAGTGATAAGAATCTGAAATATATTATTTTCTCTGTGAGCGCATTCCTCCAATGGAGAAAAAAGATTGGTGTCCGTAAAGTTTGTTATAACTTTAATCTTAGATGCAAGGTTTGGATATGTTTTATTGACGAAATCACCTTGAGTATAACTATTGGGAACTATTATATCTGCCCATCGATATAAGTAAAATTTAATTCTTTCTCTCCTATCTAGTTTTTGTGTTGTGTTGCGCTCTGAAACAATGAGTTTGAAATTCAATCCAAGCATTTTCAAAATACAACATAGCATGGTTGCACCATCCTTATATGCAATAACTACATCAAACTTTTTATTTTTTATAAACTGCTGAACAGTAATAAGTTTTTCTATAAGCGAAGGTTTCGATTCTATGAGCACAGATCGAATACCATATTTCTTTTCTAAAAATGTATCTGAATCATGCTTGTGATACGTTGCGACTACTACATCTTTTCCTTTTTGATGAAGCATACCCGCAAGGCCTGCCATTTGACGTTCGGCACCTCCGCCCATATCAAGTGTATCAATAAGACAAAGTATTTTTTTAGGTTTCATGATAAATATTCAATCAATTTATTATATCCAGACTCGGACGAATGGTTTTCAACAAAATAAGCATTAACCGAATCACATAATTCACTATAATAATCCTTATCATCCAACAATTGTTTAAGGACATTTGTCAATTCATCAACACAATCAATTATTATTCCCAAACTATTATTACTTATTACATTACTCGGATTTACTGTAGAAATGACAGGAAGCCCATTCGACCATGCTTGAAGAAATGTGTTGGGAAATCCTTCAAAGGTTGATGTACACAGAAGCACCTTCGACTTGGCCACAAGTTCATTTACATAGAAAAAGGATTGCCCCCCGAGAAAAACGACATTGTCTAACGATTCTGCTCTTTGTTTCATCCTATTATAATAGGATTCATCGTTCGCCGCAGAACCAGCCATTACAAAATGGATTTGCGGTAATCTTTCAGCAGCATCAAGCACCCATTCGGCCCTTTTCAATCTTCTGAAGTTTGCAACCCAAACAACTTCAGAGTCAATCGGTGATTCATATCCGGAAAAACTGGTTATTCCCCAAATATTAAAGAGAATAAGGCTTTCCTTCCTATAATTTGCAAAAAGGGTATCGTGTTGGTGATCATTCTGCGTAATAAAATAATTGATGTGTTTTATAGATTTTTGATACATCTTGCGATTAATCTCGGAACCCACTAATTCTTTCCCTGGCTCAAAATTAACATCACTGGCCGCGAAGAAAACCAGTTTTATCCCTAATAATTTGGACACGAAGGATAATGGTAATAGTTCACGATTGGCACCACGATAAATGATTAATTGTGGGCGAATGCTTATCATGTATTTAAATGCATACCACCATTCCAGAAAAACATTAATTCGCTTGATATTACGCTTGGGCTTGAAACACACATTTTCTTTTTCAACAGTCTTTTCCCCATTTTCAATAAAAGAAAACACCTGCCAGCCATGCTTAACAAATGCCTGTGCCCAAAAAAACACCTGAACAGCAATGCCTCCGATAGGCTTGCCCTCAATTAGTTGAATCACATCCGTAGACCAGACAATTACTTTATTATCTTTCTTCATTTTTCAGACTATTAATAACTTCTTCAACCATCCAACCACAGAAATCAAAATCTGTCCCTTGATGCCAGTTCATATCTTTATCCCAAAATCCCTCGCACAGATCGTATGCCTTTGTAGCATAGCCATAACTTATCTCGACAATTAAAGGGATATTATTTTCGTCAAACACAAAATCAAAAGCAATGCTTTGTGTTTTCAACTTGTCGTTCGTTTCAAAGGCAATTTTTACACATTGTTCATCTATTTGTTTTTTGTCATAAATGATATTACCACTGCCAGAAGCCCGAAAATCACCTTTACGGACCAATCTTTTCAAGGCAAAGGCCTTGTCATCAACAACACAAACCCTTATATCAAAGTCGTTGTTCGGAATAAAATCCTGAAAATAGACATAGCCCCTTTCTGGGGAACTTAACTTATGGTAATCATTTGGCACGAGTATATATGCACCTACACTTTTAACAAAAGCATAGAATGTCATTTTCCCTTCCCGAAATTTACGAAAATACTCAGACACATGCGTTTTGAATGTATATTGTGAGAAACCTTTACCAAAGGCTTTTTTAACCAACCTTTTCGCCTCATCGGCCGAATGTGCTAAACTTACATTTACAGCACCAGCGCCCCCTCGTAATTTGAACACCTTAGGAAAACTAGTCGTAGAAATCCAATCGAGCGCTTTCTTTTTGGAATAGAAAACATAAGACGGAACCAGCGGTGCATCAATGGCTTCGAGCAGATATTTCTGTCCTACCTTGTCATCGAAATGCCAAGTAGTGTTAAAATCAGGAAAACAGCGGATGCCTTTAGCTTCAAGCGAATAAATCAGTTGGTTTGCAAAGAGCGTATCGGCCATATTGGACTGGTGATGATGCCACATGAATGCATCGCAATCATTCAACTGCATCACGATACCGCTATCGTAAGCATTTACGATCTTGTATTCAATGCCTTGTTTTTTACAATACTCAATCCAACGATCACTGAACGACCCCGGACGGTGATGAATGGCAATTCTCATAGATTCTTATTTGTTATAATCAACCCAACCCGGTGACATCAAAACATCAATGCCATATTGTGAAACTTCATCAAGCGAAGTAATTGTTGAGTTGACCGTTATTGTATATTCAATGTTATTCAAAAACTTTCTTGCTTCGTTAAGCAATGGAATTCTTTTATAATTCAGATGATAGAGTTCGCCCGCTATAGTATCCATCAAATATGGATTATCGGACATTGCAATAACGCCTAAGGCGGAAGGAGAAGGGTGCAAGGGACCATCGCCCTGCCCGCCGACAACACCATCCATAATAGTATATAAACGACGTTGCTGATCCTCATGAATGCAGCCATTGCTGTCACCAAACAGTGCAATGGTATTGATGTCCATTACAGTGCGCCATATCGTATCATTACCGTACCATCCAGCATTTACCATGGTGGCTTGGTCGGGTTTGGAGTATTTCCACAATAATGAACCTGCAAGACTATATAATCTTCCAATTTTTGAATCTCTTCTACGGTTGCCGGCATCGGTGAAGCAATTAGCCATAGTACGTAACCAACTTGTATCTTTATAATTATCACCACCTTCATTGACAGAACCAATTCTGTGATGGGGCAAATAGTCTTTGTCTCCGTTAATGCCGACAAGCAGTTTCAGTGCATTAGTCATACCAGCCATACGGTGGGTCTTCAACTTAGGAATGGTGATGAGAACATCATAGTCGAACACGTCTTTGGCAATGCAATATTGGTGTAATCCCTTATGGTGAACCTCAGCCATGCGATCTGGGTCGTAACAAGTGACACGAAATTTGTTGTCAGGTGTAGTAATGGGTTCGAGATATGAATTGGAAGCCAAATCGAAAACGATATAATCCGACATCGGATGCAGATCTTTCGACACAGTGCCGTGTTCTACATCCATTACGGTTCTCCGAAAATCCTTAACAGATACAGGTATATTATACTGATTCGATAGTGTTTCTATTGTCTGGATAAATTCCTCTGTAATCATTTTATCCCAAATACAACCTTGCACTGGCGCATCAGCAATCAACACTTTTGATGGTGACAGCAGCAATACCTCTTCAAGAATACAAAGCAAAAGAGTGTCGCTTGTTCGCAAACATAGATAATCGCTATCCTTAAGTTCGTGCCTTACCCAATTGGGTTTAAGCAATACACTCTTGCCGGTAATGTCTGAAGACTTAAAATGATCGTTCATCATTCTATGAACTACAGATCGCATTCGTGTCTTTTCACTATAAACACTACTTAAAAAATACAAATTCCTTTCTTCTATGGAATCATAAACCGTTTCTATATCTACAAAATCAGTCATTTTACCGTTCCGTGTTTTTGAAATAGACAGAATAATAATGCAGTTGCAACAGACACAACAACTTGAATCAACAAAGAAGTTGAGATAAGCGAAGTTGACATTAAACCCACCGAGATAAAACCAAACTTTAACAGATAGTATGCTGCCTTACTGACAACAACCGATATCAACAATGTCAAAAACTGTATACTTATCTTTTTGGTTAAAAACGAATAAATCTGAACATTAAACATCAGTTCTATTGAAATCAGTAGTGCTTTGGGGAATAGCGGATGTATGGCAATAGCAAACGAAAACAAAGGCAATGTAATGGCCAAAACCATAGCATTTTGCTTGTTGTTCATTATAACCAAGCTAATTAGCACCATTATTCGAAACGGTTCTATAACATAAAACGGAATAGCAGTAAGATGAGCTATGGCAGGCATAAAATATGCCATTGCCAAAGCCACAACATCAAGTGCCGCAATTGGCAAAACTCTTTTAATTGCTGTTGTTGTATCCATTTAAATCATTTTATTTATAAGACATTTCTATCAACCCACCCAATTCATCACTCGACATAAAAACAACATCGGGGTATTTAGTTACTATGTTTTTCAGCAAATCCTTGAACTGTTTGATATTATTGTCGCGGTTAGATGGATATAACTCCCCAATGAAATTTTGACGATGAGATGAAATAATAGCAGCCTGACCACGCTTAAAACATTTCTCTATTTGAGCAAAACAAAAGTCTGCATTCTTCTTTGGGTTCTCACTGGGCTCAAATGAACAATTTCTCACCATATAGATTTGACCATTAGCGTTGCACTGTCCAGTATACCGCAGTTCAGGATTACCTCCATTATGCATAACATATAAAGAGTGGCGTTGGTAGCGACTGCCTTGCAAATACTTGACGCCACATAAAGTCGCCACATTTTCAATAGCAGTATCCCAGGTATAATTTGGCGCTATCATTGATTCAGAACGATAACCAAATAGTTGCTCAAAGATATCAAGACCTTCTACAACACTTTGTTTTGCAAAATCATATTCCGATTCAGTAGCTATGTTATATGCAGCCAAGGAATGAAGTCGCTCATCATCTTTTTTATCGACAACAACAGAAACCACACCTTTGTTGAAAGAATCTAAAACTGGTTTACAGCCTTTTTGCAACAGTTGCAGCCACATTCGGGCATTCAAATGCTCTCGACCATGAAACTGTGGTTTGAATACTCCTTGCTTCACACCCTCGTTCCATAGAGCAAAAGCATGGTCGTGATGAGGATAACGCTTCAGCGTCTCTGTAAATAATTCATAGTGATATTCATGATAATCCGATTGCCGAATTTTTTCAAAATCAGGATTTGCCACTACACAATTCATTGTCAGTTTGGCAGGGTAACCATTAACGTCTTTTACCGAAAAAAGTGCATCCATCAATACCTCAAGGTCTTGGTTAGAGGCAAGTGTGTCATAACGGTCATATCCAATGTTATCGGCATACTGATATCCTTTAGACTTCAATTCTTCCAAAACCTGCGGTGACGGCATACGTATACTGCCCCAATCATCACTTTCAAATACAATAATATGCTTAGGAACCCGAGCATCATGTCGCGATGTGATTAAAACATTCCTGCGTACAGCTAAAGCTTTTATACAATAACCAATACTCTTCATTTTATTCTCTATTCCTGAGTGATATGTATCTTTCGTCATCACAAAGTCTCAATGCGGTAAAACTAACAATAAAAAAATACAAGTTGTAATGAGGATTCAATAGTTGACCAGACTGTATAAAAAACAAAGCTATAATAAAAGGGATAGCGCATACGCAAAAACCTTTTCGGTAGTTTCTTTTGAATGCTTTTATTGTTATATACAGAAAAAAAACAAGACCGATAATACCATACGAAACCAATATCTGTTGAAGACCATTATGAATTGAAATACTGATTTCACTTAAAACATTACCATAATGAACTGCACCGGTGCCAAATAATAAAAATATAGGATCGTCGTATAACGCACGGTTATAGATTTGCATTGCCTCTAAGCGCCCATTTCCACCAGCCATTGATGATTCCGTCATACGGTTATAAAAAGCTTGATAGATTAACTCATTATGAAACATCTCATAACCTGCAATTAGGACCACTGCTATCAACAATATTACTTGAAGTCCTTTTTTTTCTGTATGCGAGTTCCATATCATAATCATAAATAATACAATCAATAAAGCCACTCCCATCAACCATGTACGAGACAGGCTCAAGGCACCGATAAATACATAGACTGCACTCATCAAGAAAAATGTTACAAAACGAAGTTTATGGTGATGATATAGAACAAATAGAACAGCCAATCCCACAAGGGAAAAGAAAGCTAGACCATTGGAGTTAATACTAAACATTATATTATTATCACCTGTTTCAGAAAAAGATTTTGTTTCCCCCATTCTTTTTGAGTTTACCATAAGCATTTCTACACCACCACCATGTATTTGAGTAATCCCCCATACGGCCACAAAAAGAACCATAAGACCCAAACAAAAAAACAATAAACATTGCCGGTTTTGCACTTCAAAATCACTTATCACACTCAGATAACAAAGAAAAAATATGGTTGTCAAATAGCCAATTGTGTCTGGTAATTGAATATCAAAACCATAAAAAGGATAGTGAATCAATTCCAAGACAAGAATTATAACGAAACAAATTGTGGCGTTTCTTGAAAAAGCTGCAGGTTTCTTCAAGAAGAGTATTACAGAAAGCAGAGGGAAAATGAAATTACTAGGAAGACCAATAGAAACGGGGAACAAGAAAAAAATGAAATATATAAGAGATATATGATTCATAAACATGGCAGAGACAACGGCTACAGCAACCAATACGTATTTGCTAAAATTTACCCCTAGCAAATCACGTGCAAATAATAAGGCGGTCAAAATAATGATCGTTAATATAAGCAAAAAAGTAGATCGACCCCTTTCTTTTAAGCCTTTCATTTCAATCTTAATTTATGTAAGACATGTGCAACAATAAATGACTTTAGACACATGCGGTATGGCCTTTTGTCATCATTGTCTTTAAAATACTTACATTCAGCCTTTTTGTATTCACGTAGCCACTTGCCAAATGACACGTTCATGTGCATTGCATTTTCCAAATCCCTAAAATCAACTATCGAAAATAATTCTTTAACATCAAGAGAAAAATTTAAGGGAGATTTCCCGTCACAACACATAGCATAAATTAATGGAAGATTTACACCTGCCACAACAAAAGAAAAAGTGGTAGCATCGTTTCTTAAGTTTATTTCAATAAAATAATACGTTCCGTCTTGACTCTTGATAAATTCAACACCAAACAGCCCTACATAGTTCATAGAACGCACCATTTTTTTGCAACGAGTCGCCAAAATGTTTTGTTCTTCTTCAAACTTACACACTTTACTGTATGAAGTACCGCCAGCAGATTCTCTTATTTTATGAATAAAACCATTGGGGATAATAACCTCTTCCCCTAACGACAGTCCAACAATAACGATTTCTTCTTCACGTTCAATAAATGATTGAACAAGCACACTTGTATGATTTGAAAAATCAGTTATTTTTTCTCTAAACTCTTCCCGATCATGACATATTTCAATATGCTTTCCTCCTTTTGTGCTTTCTACAGGTTTTAATAAACAAGGATAAAAATCGGGTATATAATTGGGAGTGTAAACTATCGTATGGGGTACTGTCAAACAAGTTTGTTCGGCTATAGCTGTTTGGACTTTTTTATTTAAATAATGAGTCAAACGTCCTTGCTCGCCACAGTTGAAGAAATGAAACTTTGTGTATAATTCGTTATAATGTTCATCCAATAGCTGCGAAACACCATCAGCACAACTAACAATAATAGGCTTCGAAACATCATTATACTCAAGAAGTTTTTCCAACAATTGATCTAATGACATCAAAAAACATATATGGTTCACATACTTTGACTGCGAAATATATGAACTGTTACACCCAAAAACCAGCACGTCCACAGTATAGCCAGCTCGACCGAACGACTTTACCATACTAAAGGTGTTGTGGTGGTTGCTACCTATTATTATTATTCGATTAAACATCTTATAATCTGTTTTTAATGAATTGTTTGAGTCTGTATATTACTGGACCCATATCACGCCAATTCCACATAATATGTGTATCAGCTGTTAAAAACTGCCAAAACCATTTTATAAACGAGATTCTTTGGGTTTTAACAAATTGGCTTATATCCACCTTTTCATTCATACCTGTAAATGATTCCTTCTTTACTTCAGGCATCAAATTCACATTCTCACCTGTCACTGCACAACAGTATAGCCATGGCAAATTAATTCCCGCATCAGTTATTAAATAATCGTGACCATCATGACGGAAATTAACTTCTGTAAAGTACCATTCACCGCTTCTGTCAACAAGGAATTCTACCGAGAACAATCCTTGGAAGTTAATCTCCTTCAACATCTTTCTTATGCTATCGGTCAATTCATTATTATCTGTCTTGTCAAAGCGATGATAGCCACCGTAAGCATGATCAGAAAAACGTAACTGATGCTGGACATACGGCAAATAAACTTCTCCGTTTGCTGTATATCCTATAAAATCGATTTCATCTACTTTATCAATGAATTGTTGAACCAAGAGGCCTTCCGAACGGCAATTATTTAAAACTATTTCCAGCTCTTCTATATTTCTGCATTTTTGCTCTTCATTTTTGCCGCCGTCGATACTTTTTATGGATTTGGTAAAAACGGGATATGACAAATCTGCGGGTATGGCTTCCCCTTTTATGATTATTTTCATCCATGGAAGTTTGAAGCCATAATTAATGGCTAATTCCGCTATGTTTTTTTTGCTCATCAGACGTGTTAACTTGCCATCTTCATCCGATGCAGGAACGATAAAATGCTTTCGCAATTCAGTAGCATTGACATCAAAAAGAGTCTCCGTCACATCATCACTGCTAAGTAATATTGGTTTATAAGTTTCTTTTGAGAAATTTTCTACGATATAGTCATAGCCGTCTTGTGGACTAGATGCCCAGTAACAAGCAGCAGGGTACTTGCTACGAAAGACTAGTCCATCTTTGCTCTGTAATAATACGCAATAGGGATGAATACCCTTTTCTCCAAGGCTGCGCACTAAGCCTAACATATTTTGATGGTTGCAGCCAAAAACAATTACTTTATTATCCATTGTTTATTTGTATGAACTTTATCTTTGTATCTGGATGTTCATAATATTTTGTAAGATCATATTCGCGAAGTCCATATTCCACTATGCGTCCTGTTTCCATATCAAAACTTAACACGATACCTCCTTTGGCCGCATTGTCGACAAAAGCCCCTTTACGTCCCACACGAATACTGAATGAGACCACTTTTCTTTATATGTCAACACTCTACAAGTGTTTATTTTGTCGGGATTCAACTTTTCAAGAGCAACATCTTGGATAAATAGACTCTTTCACTCGTCATTTTTGAAATAATGTCGTCTGATTGATCATCAGAAATAATCTTTTCTTTTTTATGAATCTCCCTTCTTGATAGACAAAGAATCTTTCTGGAACAGGCAAGTTGTACATCTGCATGTTGTTATGAAACAAGATTTTGTCGTCTTCAAGAATATGATAAGAAGAATTATTGTCGTAGGCATATCGAAAGTATGCCCCTTGTGGGACAAATGTCTTCATTGTACATGCTAAGACTTTTACTGATATCCGTCTTGCTCCAATTTCTATGATGAACTTTGCAAGAGACGTATGTCCGTGCCATTGCAATTAATACTCCCATACGATTATATTATCATATAAGTTTTTTAACTATATTATTAACAAAAACTTTTTCCACTTTGTCAAGGCCAATAAGATATACTATAATTGCAACCCACACCAAATCGACACCACAAACAAGCAATGTGAGCCAAATATTCAAATTCCAAAGGCGAGCAAATATCATTGGCAGCAACGCAGCCAAAATGGTCGCGATAAATACAGGCAACAACACTGTTTTAGCGAAACGTCTCAAACCAATCGGACAAACTTTCGAGCAAAAATGTAGCCTGACCAATAGAATAATCACTTGAACAATATTACTAACAATTGCGATAGAGTAAGGCAAAAAGCCGAATTTTAGCACTAAAAAACTGAGCACCAAACCCAAGGTATGGGTAATAGTAAGGGTTATCTGATAATTTCTTATTTCTCCTTGGGCGAAAATTGTTGTCGTCATAGGGGAACTCAAAGCCAACAATAAGTACGATATCAAACCCAAAGCGCAGAACTCCTTGGAATATATTGGTACCTCGGTCAACCAAGTGGAAAGCAGTACATCTATGTTGAACACAACAGGAACAACCAACATCAGCAACAAATAGTAAGAGAACTTGCAAGCGCGATACAAAAGCTTGATGTGTTCCTGCATTTCACCTGCTGCATAGGTTTGAACCAATTGTGGGTTAAATGCCGTTTGAAAATTGGAAACAAACTGGTTCATGGCCCCTGTAACCTGAGACGATACACCTTGAGCCGCGTTTACAGTTACGGAATGATAATGATTGACAAAAAAACTCTCGCCCTGTGATCTCCCTACAACTGCCATTTGCCCCATCAAACTCCATCCCGAGAATGAGAGCAATTCTTTAAATAATTTCTTATCCCACACCAACACATACCTACATTCAGCAAATATTCTTGTACAATACACATGATAGACAACATTCACAATAAGAATAGGACACAAGAACAAAATGGCGTAAAGAATGAGCTTATCAAAATCAAATAACTGCAAAAGAAACACTATGACTAATTTTAACACAACCTCTAAAATGCTGACATAAGCGTAAAAATCCATTTTTTCGTGTGCAATGATAGCAGCATTGAAAGGAGTTCTAAGGATACTGGCAATAAAAACCAGTAGAGATAACTGGAAAACCCATCGTGCAGCATGCATTCTCCCTTCTGGAATATTTAGTTGCGTATTGACGAACCAAACACCAACGGTTTCTCCTACAACAATGACAATGATAGACAGTATAATGAAAATATTGATACTGGTGGAGAAAAGTTTCTGAAAGTACACTTTATCTCCCCTTCCCAACGCAACATTAAGGAATCGTTGGATAGCAGTTGTTAGTGCTTGACTAATAAAGGAAAACAACGTGACAAATCCAGCTACTAAATTATAGATACCATAATCGTCAACACCAAGAACTTGGAGAATAACACGAGACGTATATAAGGTTACTGCCATCATCAATACCATCCTTATATACAGCATCACAGTATTCTTGGCGATTCTTTTACTATTTGCAGGCATCTATTTATAGTTTAGTTTTTCTGTTAACATTGTTGTAAATAACACTGCACCTTCTTTGTTCAGATGCATATTATCTCTATATAGGGTTGAATCCATTAATGTATCATGATGGTACAAGTCTTCAATAATAGGATAGCCGTACTTGTTTGTCGTGTTTAATAGAGAATGATAACTATCCAAAGTATCATAAACTCCTGTTTCATAAGATGGAGTAAAAACAAAAACAACATCAATATTATTCTTTTTCAGTCTAGATAAAGTTAAGTCAAAAATAGACAAACAAGTTTCATCTGTTTCATTTACATACTTAGCTTCTTTAATTTCAGGAGGACTAGCTTTACTATTAGATGGAACCCACCCCCAATTATTATCTGTTACTGGATTGGAGATACTTGAAACAACGAAAGGCAAGATATCGCTATTATACACATAGCAACTGGACTTAATTTTCAACGGTTCATATTTAGATTTAATTCGCAACATATCTCTACAATAAGCATTTTCATCTGCAAATGGCTTTAAAGCACCTATACGTTCTTTTGCTAAAGGATTAAATGATAAAAACGATGGATTAACTGACCAAATGATAAGCTTTGGACAATATCGATCTAAAATTCCATTTACCATCGCATTTTGATAATAGAAAAACTGTCCATCCTCACCACAATTATATACTGACATTCCCAGATTATCTGCCAAAATCTTTGACACATAAGAATGTTGAGCTTCTGAAGCTCCTATTATTAAAACATCCTCATTAACATGCCACATTGTATATTCAGCAGTAAAACTAGTTGGATTATGTACAGTACTGCGTTCTTCCATATATCTGCAAATTTTCCCATAACCAAAGTCTATTGAAATTAGTAAAACACAGAACACTAAAACTTTAACAAGTAATTTTAACCATTCGTTTTTCATATATTCAAGTCATTTTAGAACTGGAAATAAATAAACTGTCCTCCATCTAACACACCAATAGAAACAATCAAAAAAGCTATCACCGCATAAGAAATAAACCTTATTACAATATGTGATGATTCAAACAAGCGAAATTGATTTGGGAAAAACTCATCTCGAAAATCTTTCACAAATAGAATCAAAATACTAAACCATCCGTATGTCGTAACTTCTTCAAACAACGACCCTCTCACATTGAAGATTTTTCTAATCACAATCCATGCATCAGACAATGTAGCACATCTGCCAAAAATCTGCGAGAATGCGAACAGTAAATACACAACCACACAGCAAATAAGAATGTACCACCATTTCTTGTTCAGGTTATGCTTGGATTCCATCGAACTTCGTTTCTTCTGGAGCAAAGCTTCGAGGCTTAAATAAACGCCCTGCACCAAACCCCAGACAATAGACGTAATAGCAGCTCCATGCCAAATACCACTCACTAAGAATGTAAGCATTAAAGCACACACTATACCCCATATTTTCCAACTTCTTAGTGCAAAAGAAAGAGGTGTGTATATATAATCAGTCAACCAATTTATGAACGACATGTGCCATCTTCGCCATAATTCAGACATGGATGTTGCAAAAAACGGTCTATTAAAGTTGGGAATAATCTTTAATCCCATACATCTTGCAGCACCTATAGCCAATAGAGAATACCCTCCAAGGTCAGCATACACTTGTATCGGGTAAAGCAAGGTGGCAAAAGCTAACGTTGTTCCGTTATGATTAACAAAATTGTTAAATACAGCATCAACATATATCCCTAAGCGGTCCGCCACACACAATTTCATGAAATAGCCCCATAGCATCAATTTTAGTCCGGCAGTCAAGTCTGACGGCTGACTTGTGGGCATTTTCTTTAATTGAGGGAACATGTTCCCGGCCCTCTCAATAGGTCCCGATAGGATATACGGAAAGAACGAAAGGAACAGACCCACCGATCCGATGTTGGTTTCAACTTCCACTTCTTCATTGTTCACATCAACTAAATATCCTATGGACATAAACGTGTAGAATGAAATACCTACAGGCAACATCCAAGATATTTTGGGTATAGCTGTATGAAAACCTATTGCTGTCAACAGGGCAGTGATTGACTCGTTAACAAAATTATAATACTTAAAGAAGAACAAAGGAAGGAGCACTAATATAATACCCCAAATCATTATTCTTTTCTTTTTGTCGTCGTCATCAGTTGCCCCCATCCATCGGGTGAAACCGTATGTAATGCCCGTTACGGCAGCCAGCAACACAAGGTAAACTGGCTGCATGAATGCATAAAACACATAACTCACCACCAACAGATACCATACCCTCAATTTCTGTGGAATGATGTTGTAGAGCAGAACGACTACCGGAAAGAAGAGTAAAAACTCGAATGAAGTGAAAGTCATCTGTCGTCAGGTTATTGTAATTTACTTTCTATAATTGTGATTAAATCGCCAACCATTTTGAGTTTGTTAAGTTCTTTAAGTTTGAACTTGATCCCAAACACTTCCTCTACTTTGGTAATCATAAGCATGTGAGTGAGGGAATCCCAATTTTCAACATCAGCAGCGGTCATATCGTCACGAAGAACGATAGAGTTGTCACCAAAGACATCGTGAAAAATCGATGTCAACTTTTCAATAATTAATTCTCTTTCCATCTTGTTATAATTTAAAATTAATACATTTTTTCCATTAATAGCATTACATTGTCAGGATAGTATTGGTGAATATCTTCTCTCTGAGAAACATACTTTTCTGAAATTTTAAATCCCAACAATTTAAGCATTAAAACCACAACTTTATTATTCTCAAAAACATGTGTTTGAGCTTTTTTCAAGCCTGGATTTTTTTGTATGGCTTGCTTTAACAATTCCTCAACAAGCCATTCATACAAAAAATGACCTTGATGCTCTTTCGTTACATACGCGTATTCCAACTGGAAAGCTCCCATTTCTCTTTCAATTTGAATATCTTTAACGACATCCAATCTTGATCGGGAAGACTTGATGTTTTCCGAAGGTATATAGTATGCTATAAGATTAGCCTTCAACATTGATGAAGCCATTCCGTCTTCATTATCACCTTCTAACCATCCACCCCCTGCTGCCACAGGTTTACCATCATATTCAACCACCAAAAAGCTACTGATAGAAAACTCACACCCATCAATTTCTTCATCAAGCATATTGACAAGATATTGTTTTAATTCTATCTCGGTTAAACCATATAGTTTTGCAAGACCACAATTACCAGTCCCGCTTTTCTCGGCTTCTAAAATGACATCAGCTATAAAACTTATATCATTTATAGTTGCTCGTCTTATTATGTATTTTTTATCGTCTATCATACCGCAATTGTGTTTTTTGTTATATGTTTATATTGTTCCATTATCAACATGCACATTTTGCCCAGTAATACTGCAAGCCTTATCGGAAAGCAGGAAAGCTACGGTTTCGGCAACCGAATTCACGCTTGTGGCGGCCTTTAAAGATGTACGGGCATAAATCTTATCGCGTTGTTCCTCGGTGAGCGAGGCACTCATGGCGGTGGCCATAAATCCAGGCACCACCACGTTGCTGCGGATGCCCAACTGGCCCCACTCGCGAGCAGTATCCTTCGAAAAGGCTTCCAAAGCACCCTTTGAGGAAGCATACATGGCCAAACCCTTGTAACCCGTATGAACACTGATGGACGAAATATGAATGATACTACCCTTGGTTTTGTGAAGCAGCATATTGCGGATGGCATACTTCGTAATCATCATCGGGGTGAACACGTTCACATCGTACATCGCTTTCAAACGATCGAGGTTGAGGTTGGTGACAATATCATCGTAGGCCACAGCTGCATTGTTCACATAGCCGTGGAGCACAATATCGTTGGTGATAAACTCTTTGAACACGCTCTTGCGAGCCCCTTCCGAGTCGGCCAAGTCAATGCTCTTGAAGAAGAGATGACCAGCATATTCGGCCTCCAAAGCCTTAAACTCATCGGTATATGAGCGAGCCACACCATACACGTTGTGTCCCTCGCGCAGCAACACTCTGCAAATTTCCAAGCCCACTCCACGTGAGCATCCTGTAACTAATATATTCATACTCTTTTCATTTTTCCGGTTCGCGTTAATGATATCTCATCAACAAATTTGATACGACGAGGCACTTTGAAGTCCTGCAACTGTGCGCCAAGTGCCTTTTTGATGTCCAGTTCCGTCAACTCAGTTCCAGCCTCAAGCACCACATCGGCACAAAGCACATTGCCGAGAATGGAATTGGCTTTGCCATAAACCATTGCCTGACGAACGCCCTCAATATCCTGAATGGCCACTTCCACTTCACCCGGGTTCACCTTATAGCCTCCCACGTTGATCAACTCGTTTTTGCGGCTCTTGAAGCGGAACAGGCCTTGTGCCTCATCCACCCACTCAATCAGGTCGCCCGAATGATAGTAATCGTCGGTAAACTTGAAACTATCGGAGCTACCCAAAAGCGATTTGTGAATCAGCAGCTCATCGTCCACCACCTTGAACTTATCTTTGATGGCTTCAGGAATCTGGAAGCAATCGCCCTTTGCGGCAAACAGCGAGCCCGCCTCGGTTGAGGCATACACGTTGTTGATCTTCGCATTGGGGAAAATCTTGGCGATGGAATCATAGAGGTGCTGGTCGGACTTCTCGCCTCCCAACGTCACACGCACCACACTTTCATAAGCCTGCTCAAACGGAAGCAGCAAACGATAGAACGTAGGTGTGGCTGACACATGGGTGATGCCTTTTTCGCAAATCTGCTGATAAACGTATTCGCGCGACTGGTTGAATACGTTCACCAAGGTGTTCTGATTCTCGAACGCTTGGAAGAACACTTGCAAGCCTGCCATGTGGGTGGGGTTGTAAGCGTAAGCCCAAATCTGACCTTGATACTTTTCACCCATGCGCACCGAGCGTGTTAGCGTGCAGATGCTATGCACCACCTTTTTGGGCTGACCCGTAGTGCCTGATGTGAAAATGGTGATTTCAGATTGGGAGACTTTCACTGCAGCCACCACTTCATCCATGCTTTGGAATGAAGCAGAAGCGATGCTTTCCGCCACATTGATCTTGCTTTCATCCAAGCCTTCAATCTCCGAAGGATTGATATCGGAATCGAGCAACACCAATGGCTTACTGGCAGCGAGTGCTTTAATCAAGTTGACGAAATAGGCATAAACGTCAGATGTCTTGTAATAGGGGTAATAACTTGCGTCCTTGTTAAGCGACCTCAGCAAGTCATCATAGCCATACGCCTTTCCGTTGTTGTAAAGGAACACCATTACTTCTCCAACTTTGCAAAGATTTCACCAACCGTGCTCACAAGGCCATCTTCGAAGATGTCGATGTCAAACTCATCTTCGATTTTGACGGTTAATTCTGCTAAATCAAAAGAAGTGAGACCTAAGTCCTCACGAAGTTTAGTGTCAGCACCAATGGTTTCAATAGGAGCCATGTTTTTGGCTGCACGTATTTCATTAAGAATGTCTAATACTTTCTTTCCCATATTTCATTTATTTATTGGCGAATAAAATTTTGTTTCACTCAGATCTGTCGCAATGCTACCCCAGGATAGTCCTACACCAAAACCAGACATAATAACTTTTTTTAAATCAAAGTTGTTCTCAACTGAGCAAAGATCAGACAACAACAATGGAATAGTTGAAGGGCCAGTATTTCCATAGTCTTTTACATTTACAGGAACTTTCTCTACGGGAACCTTGATGCGTTTTCGCACATAATCAACCATGAACTTATTGGCTTGGTGTAAACAAAACAATCCAACATCTTCTTTATTCCATTGCATAGACTCGAGCAGCCTATCAACATTTTTTGAGACCTGCATATTGGCAAAGTTGAATATTGCCATTCCATCCATATAAAGGTCATTTTTGGTTCGACCATTATTGTCGCTATCCCATTCAAGAACGGAAGTGCTTTCACTAACTGGCATCCGGAATCCACCTGCTGGAACAATTAGTCTTTCAGCTCCACTACCATCAGATTTGATATCAACCCCCATAGGGTTATTGCCTTTGCCTACAAGAGTAGCTGTACCGCAATCACCAAACACCAACCTAAGAGATTTGTCCTTTGGATTAATCATTTGAGATGTGGTATCCCCAGCAAGCACTAATACATTTTGACATGCGCCTGATGAAACCCATAATGCAGCTTGAAAAAGGCCATAAATATAGCCAGAGCAACCATAATGAATGTCAATACAAACTGTTTCCTTGGAAAGGCCCAGCCTATCTTGCAATGAAATCGAAGTTGCAGGAAGAATCCAGTCGGTTGTTTGGGAGACAAACACTAAACCATCAATTTCAGATTTGTCAATACCATGTTGAGAAACCAAGGCTTCTGCAGCATTAAAACACATATCAGATGAGGTCATTCCCTTATCTGCAATACGAACGCGCTCAACACCTGTTGTTTTGATGATATTCTTTACTTCTTGTTCCCCGTACTCATTGGCAAAGGTGAGCATCTCTACATTTGTTTTAGGCAACCAAGCATTGATGGCCTTTACTTGCACATTTTTAAGAATTGTCTTCATTTTCTTAGATTATTGAAGTGTGAAGCCACCATCCATTATGATAGTTGACCCTGTTGTAAAATTTGATGCATCGCTCAAAAGATATATGATTGACCAAGCAACTTCCTCAGGCTTGCCAAATCGTTTCATTGGATATCTTTGTCGTTCAGCATTCAATTGTTCTTCACTAATTGTACCAGCATCCAAAATATGGGTATCCACCATACCCGGTGCCACAGCATTGATACGGATATTCTTGCCAGCTAGGTCAAGTGCAGCATTTTTTACAAACCCGTTAATCGCACTTTTTGAAGTGCTATACAATACGTTGCCCAGCACAGCACAGCACAGCCCAGAAATCGAAGCCGTGAAAACCACTGAAGTTCCTTTCTGAAGCTTTTTGGTCTTTAGCAACCGTTGAAACAACAAGATAGGAGCAACTGTGTTTACTTCCAACTGCTGGCTCAAAGCCTCACGGTTAATGAAATTGGTTAACATTGTATGGGTATAACCCGCATTATTGACCAGTCCATCAAGTTTCGGACAAGTTTCAACAAGCAATTGCACACCAGCATCGGTTGAAAGATCTGCAACAATAATCTGATGACCATTTCCATCCATTTGGGACAAAGTCTCCTGTAATCGTCCCTCATTTCGACCAGAAATTATTACTATAGCACCCATCTTGGAACATTCAATTGCCGTAGCCCTTCCTATTCCAGAAGATGCACCGGTAACCAAGATGGTCTTTCCTTCGAGTGAGAAAGGATTATACATTAGAGTGCGTTTACAACATTAAATAATTCCTCTATTGTTACACATTTACGTATGTCATCGGCTTTTAGGTTTTTCCCATAATCATCAAGCACCATTCCAATAACCATCAGGCCTGTAAGAGAAGACCACTCTTCTAATTCCTTAAATCTTGTTTCTTTAGTGATTTCGCTAGCATCTGTGTCTTCGAAAACACCTGCAAACTTACTAATAAATTCTTGTAATTCCATAATAGTATTTTTTTATTACTTTTTTTGATTTAACACAAATACAATACTTAATGTATCATTGCTTTAAGTTTTACCTTATCGGTTTTGTCGTTGGCATTGAGCGGGAACACCGGCACATAAAACAAACGAGTAGGTATCATGTAGGATGGCATCTTTGTACGCATGTAGGCAATCATCTCGTCTGGATTGAACTGTTCAGCTTCGATAAACATGGCAATCTCGGTGAGACCATCCTTGTTGTCAAAAGCCATGCAAACCACGTTCTTCTCGCCAAGGAACTCACGTGCATGCCATTCAATCTCTCCCATTTCCACACGGAAGCCCTGAATCTTGGCCTGATGGTCAAGACGGCCAGAGTACATAATGTCACCATCTTCATCCTTATAGCATAGGTCGCCCGTATGATAGAAACGCATGTTAACTCCATTCACCTCCTTATAGAAGAACGAACTGGCGTTTTTCTCCTCGTTTTTCCAGTAGCCTTTAGTCACTTGGTCGCCAGCGATACAAAGCTCACCCTTTTCGCCAGGTTTGCACTCATTGCCTTTCTCATCAAAAATCAGCCCTATGCAGTTAGCCAAAGGCTTGCCGATTGATATGATACCATTGAGGGTTTTATTATTGCCACCTTTGGTAAGCTTGTAATAGGTGCAATAAACCGTACACTCAGTTGGACCATAAAAGTCGTAAATCTCAGTGTTGGTTGCACAATTGTACCAATCTTCCATTAGATTCAGCGGGCAAGCCTCTGCAGTAAGGATGCACGCCTTTAGGCTGGTGGCATCAATCTCCTCGAAATAAGGCTTCATGTAACGAAGCATTGACGGAGCCATTGCTCCGAAAGTGAGTTTATGGTCTTCAATCAACCCACTTGCATAGATATATTTAATTTGACCGTGAGGCACCGTATAGCAGCACGCACCTTTAGTGAGTGGTACAAGATAGCCCTGCACCGAAACATCAAATGTTAGGTCGAAACATTGCAAACAACGATCTTCCTCGGTTATTTCAATGCCAGTCTGCCAGAACGAATTCATAAAGGCAGCCACATTCTTTCGCATCATCATCACGCCCTTTGGTTTGCCTGTGCTACCAGATGTAAACAAGATATAAGCGAGTTCTTCGTCTGACACATTTTGTTTGGGTACCAAATAATCGACCGTATATTCAAGAGTAGAAGTATCCAACACTTGGACATTCTCGTAACGGCTCCTCTCTGATGAATCCAAGACCAAATCCAGCTCAACCTGCTCACTAATATCAAGACAACGCTCCAAAGGCCAGCTGGGATGAAGCGGCACATAACAGTCACCTTCCAACCACAACGCGATGATGGAAGCGTAAGTTTCCAAATCATCATTAATGACTAGACCCACTTTTGTGTTCTGATATTTGCATTGTTGCAAAGCAACTCTTACTTTCGATATACACTGGCTCAACTGAGCATACGTGTAGTGCTCCTCGTCAATACAGAAAGCATTGCGGGAAGGGAAAGTTTTTATTGACTCTAAAATTGGAGAGAAAATCTCGTTATAAAATTTCATTCTAATATTTTTATAATCTGCCGTCTACAAAGCTTCTATCCAAAGTACATTTCACATCAAAGATCACGTGTTTCTCCTTAAGCAGAGCAGGGACATCTAATCCGTCAAACTTCTTGTGCGCCACAGCTGCAATAGCGGCATCGAACTTCTCCGTAGGTAATTCATTAATAACCTTGATACCATACTCATGCTCTACGATAGCAGGATTTGCCCAAGGATCATAGACTGTGATATTAACATTGTATTCTTTCAAAGCTTTGTAAATATCAATAACTTTTGTGTTACGAACATCAGGGCAGTTCTCTTTAAAGGTGAAACCAAGGATGATGATGTTGGAGTATAACACCTGAATACCTTTTTTCAGCATCAGTTTGATTGTTTCCGTAGCCACATATTCACCCATTCCGTCGTTCATGCGGCGACCGGCAAGAATAATTTCAGGGTTGTATCCATAACGTTTAGCACACTGGGCCAAATAGTAGGGGTCAACACCGATGCAATGTCCACCGACCAAACCGGGACGAAATGGCAGGAAGTTCCACTTTGTGCCGGCGGCCTCCAACACGTCGAGAGTATCAATGCCCATCTTGTTGAAGATTTTAGAAAGCTCATTTACGAAAGCAATGTTGATGTCACGTTGGCTGTTTTCAATTACCTTGGCAGCTTCTGCTACCTTCATAGTCGGAGCCAAGTGAGTCCCAGCAGTTATAACGCTGGCATAAACCTCGTTTATATATTTACCAATTTCAGGGGTAGAACCTGAAGTTACTTTCTTAATATGCTCCACGGTATGCTGTTTGTCGCCTGGATTAATACGCTCAGGACTATAACCACCATAAAAGTCGACATTCATCTTCATACCAGATACTTTTTCTACAACTGGGATACACTCATCTTCGGTTACACCAGGATATACCGTGGATTCGTAAACCACCACATCGTCTTTACTGATGACTTTGCCAACGGTGGTGGAAGCTCCAACTAAAGGTGTGAGATCAGGATTGTTGTCGGCATCCACAGGCGTGGGGACTGCTACAATGTAAAAATTGCAGTCACGAATCTTTTCAACATCGCTAGTACAGACAAAACCATGATTATTGATGGCATCCTGAAGAAGTTCGTCGCTTACCTCCAAAGTTGCATCGTGACCAGCCATCAAGGCATCACAACGTTTCTGGTTCATGTCAAAACCGACAGTAGGATACTTGGTGGAGAACAGACGGGCAAGGGGAAGACCCACGTAGCCCAGACCAATAACACAAATTTTAGTATTTTTCATTGTTATATGCTTTAAAATTTACTTCTAATATTGAAACTTGAATCTTAAAACTAGAATCAAAGATTCGCTTTATACCATTCAATAGCCTCATTCAAGCCAAGAGCAAAGTCATATTGAGGGTCGTAACCCAGCAGACGTTTTGCTTTGCTTATATCTGCATTAGAGTGCTTGATGTCTCCAGGGCGGTCGGGACCAAAATGAGGCTCAATATTTTTGCCCAAGGCTTTAGTGAGATCATAATAAATGTCAATCAGATACTCGCGGCCACCGTATGCCACATTGAAAGCTTCACCACTGGCTTCATCAGGAGCCAAGCATGCCTTCAAATTGGCTTCAATCACATTTTCAATGTAAGTAAAGTCGCGGCTTTGCTTACCGTCTCCATTGATGGTAGGCTGTTCATCGTTGATCAGCATCTTGATAAACTTGGGGATGACGGCGGCGTAGGCACCATTCGGATCTTGACGGCGACCAAACACGTTAAAATAACGCAGGCCAATGGTTTTGAGACCATAATGCTTGGTATATTGCTTTGCCCATTCCTCGTCCGCACGCTTGGTCAATGCGTATGGAGAAAGTAGATTACCTTCCACGCCTTCCTGTTTGGGCAGGTGTTCTTCATCGCCATACACACTGCTGGAAGAAGCATATACGAAGGTTTTTACTCCTTTCTGTCGTGCAGCCTCCATCATGTTCAGCGTTCCCTGAATATTGTTGGCACAGTAGAACAGCGGCATTTCAATACTACGGGGGACACTACCCCAAGCCGCTTCGTTCAACACGTAGTCCACACCCTCGCAGGCCTTCATGCAAGTGTCAAGGTCTTTGACATCTCCCTTGATAAACTCGTAGTTAGGATTGCCTTTGAGCAAATCCACATTTGCTTGTTTACCTGTGCTAAGGTCGTCGAGGCAACGCACACGATAACCCATTTTCAAGATAGCTTCGCAGAGGTTGGAACCAATAAAGCCAGCACCACCAGTAACAAGAAACAGTGTGCCGGTGGAAAATTGTAATTCGGAGTAATGCATATAGAAGTTGTTAATTATGATTAATCTCTTTTGAAAATGTCTCTTGTATAAACCTTATTCGCCACATCATCCAAACAAGAATCATAGCGGTTCGCGATGATAGCTTTGCTTTGTGTTTTAAATTTGTTCAAATCATTGACCACTAAAGAGCCGAAGAACGATTCTCCGTCATCCAATGTAGGTTCATAAATAATAACTTCAGCACCTTTGGCCTTAATACGTTTCATAATACCCTGTATTGCTGACTGGCGAAAATTGTCTGAATTGCTCTTCATGGTAAGGCGATAAACACCAATCACACATTTCTGTTCCCTGCTTGCGTTCCATTGACTGTTCGCCTCGTAATAGCCAGCTTTATGCAAAACCTGCTCGGCTATAAAGTCCTTGCGAGTCGAATTGCTATCCACAATGGCCCGAATAAGGTCTTCAGGCACATCGGCATAGTTGGCCAAAAGTTGCTTGGTGTCTTTGGGCAAACAGTAGCCGCCATAACCAAACGAAGGATTATTATAATGAGTCCCAATACGCGGATCAAGCCCAACACCTTCAATAATCGCCTGCGGATCCAGTCCCTTAACCTCAGCGTATGTGTCAAGTTCGTTGAAATAACTCACACGGAGAGCCAAATAGGTGTTGGCAAATAATTTCACCGCCTCGGCTTCCTTCATGCCAATAAATAACACAGGTACATCTTGTTTGATGGCTGCTTCTTTCAATAAATCAGCAAACTTGTGCGCTTTCTCAGCAAGCCACTCCAAATCGGCAAGAGCTTTAATTGCCTCGTTCTCTTCTTTATATTCTTCCCCCATCATTTTAGGGATACCCACAATGATTCTGGAAGGATAGAGGTTATCATAAAGAGCTTTGCTTTCACGAAGGAATTCAGGACTAAAAAGCAGGTTAAACTTCTTAATGCCCTTAGATTTATATTTCACATATAGGCTGCGAGTATAGCCGACAGGGATAGTACTCTTTATAACCATCACAGCATCGGGGTTCACTTTCAGCACGGCATCAATGACAGCCTCCACGGCGCTGGTATCGAAAAAGTTCTTCTGAGGGTCATAGTTAGTAGGTGCAGCTATGACCACAAAATCGGCATCCTTGTATCCGGCATCTTGGTCAAGCGTAGCCTTTAGGTTTAGTGACTTGGATGACAGATATTCCTCAATATAATCATCTTGAATAGGTGATTTCTTATTGTTCACCAATTTCACACGCTCCGGAACCACATCCACAGCGGTCACTTCATTGTGTTGAGCAAGCAAGGTGGCAATGCTCATGCCCACATAACCTGTACCTGCTACTGATATTTTCATAATAGTATGTTTTAAAATTTCAAAATTAAAGGTATAGGGTCCGCTGGGTATTGAACCATTTTTGAGAGACCAGCGGACCAACCCACTTCCGTATATTGTGGGGCGGTATGAGCTGTGCGGAAGACCCTCCTGCCCCGAAGCGGCACCGGTTGCGTGTAAATGTCGGAAGCCGTTGTTTGCTATCTTATGTTTGATGTTTTAAAGATTATGTCATAATCCCGCGGGGATTAACCGACAAAATCTAATATTCCTCCCTGCATTTGCAAGAAGGGACCCGAAAGGGAGTTCCGGAATTCCGGAACCAGGGGTCGCCCTCTGACCCAGCGGCATTTACCCGGCACCTTACAGGAAGCTGATGATAGTTCCCGCGATGCAAAAATACAAATTATTTTGGTTGGGCGTGCTGGGGAATTTTTTTTCGCTTCGCTTATTTTAATTTCTCGCAGAAAGCGCAGAAAGCGCAGAAATTTTATTTCGCTTCGCTCATTTTTTTAGGTCACATAGATTTCTTTTTCGCGCTGCGCGCTCAAAAGAGTCAGGTCACACAGATTTCACGGATTGCTCAGATCTTTTTGCCTTCGGCAAATATTAAATGTCACACAGAAATCACAGAAATCACAGAAATGGTTCGCTGACGCTCACTTTTTTCAGGACACACAGAAAACTCAGTAGGTTTCCGGTCAACGCCTCTTCCAAAACGTTGGAGAGAACTTTGCCGCCAAACAACTGCTGGCGGTGAGGGTTTGTCAAAAACTGATTCCTGTTGTAATAAGCGGCTCTACTGTTCTTGCTTGCATTCTGTCCTTCGTCGCTGAGGTCACCATCAACAAACAGGCGTTTTTTTCGTTAGTTGGTGTTCTCCATTGCTGTCGATTTTCAAATCCGGCTGCAAAAGCGCGAATTCTTCAGGAGGTACGCAAGACGGTGTTCACCGTAAACTTACTTTTTTCTCATGAGAGAATCCCGATGGGATTACTGTCAGATGATTGAGGCATCAGGCTGTGCGGAAGACCTTTCTGCCCCATCACGGCTCCGGCTGCGCGTAAGGCCGGATGGCCGCTATTATTTCATTTTTTATTTTTCTTTAAGAGAAAAAGTCCATTTCACCATATCATCTAACTGTGCTTTGATTTGGTCACTGAAGTGGTTCACCACCTGTTGCGGATTCATGTTCAACTGGTTTATCACCTCGGCAGTGATGAAGATATTGATGTTCTGTATTTGATAAACCGTCTTGCCATCTTCAGTGGTCACAGCTATTGGCTGCTTCTCTGGTGCAAGTTCCTTTTCTTTTCCTGCTTCTTCTGTGTAACTGAGAGGAGTAGGCGCAATTACTTCCACCCAAGGTTTGCCTCCCATACCAAGCTTTATGCCGATATGCAGCCACTCAATATATTCTCTAAATCTCTCAATCTGTTTTTTCTCTTTTTCTCCTTTCTTAAAGGAAAGCCAACTCCAAAAATCACAAACTTCAATTGGCGATCTGTTCTTGCTAAGGGGAGATGTCAGCTCCATGCTTTGCACTTTGTTGTCATTAATGACAACGCTCAAACATCTGGTTTCTTCAAAATATCCGTTCATAACATGTTCCTCCTTTCTATAGATTTCATTTGCTTTTCGCATAGGGTTGGCATACTAAAAGAGTATGGTTGAGTATGCGATGAGTATGCCTAGAGCGAAGAATGAGTATGCCAGAAGTATGGGTGGGTTTTAGGAGCTTAGGAGCTTATCGGTCTTGCAATTTCTCAAACTCTTCTTTATAGCTTAAATTTTGGGGAATGGATTTCTCTCAATTGCTCAATGAGTTGGTCCACCACTTCGCTGTATTTCTCATCGGGGTCTAAGCGCAAAGCTCTACGTATGGCATGCTGGTCATCGCCTTCAAGGGCACGGGTCATCTCGCTTGAATTGTAGGCTTTTTTATAAAACCCTTTGCTATCGAGATAGTGGATGATATTGGCCACCAAATTGCGGTTGAACTTGCAGGGCTGCTTGCCAGGGTCATATAAGTCAACCGAGAAGGCTTTGTGTTCCACTATGCGCGTAGATCTTATCCAGCTCGTCTTTAACGTATGGCCGAATGCAGCTCACATAGTTCAAAATCTCCTTTTGGATATGAGAAGTGTCCACCATATCTTCCTGCAACATTTCCCTCAAGGTCTTATCTCCCAACTTTTTGCCCGCAGGCTTCTCTATCAATGCCTCTTTCAAAATCGCCTCGCCCGTCTCGGTAGCTGTGATATGGAAAGTGTTGTTAACGGTGGTGGCACGAGGGTTCACATTGTAGGCCGTACCTATGTGAATAACCGTATGAGGATGCTCTGCCCCTTCATCATAAACGTATATGTCTTCATCTTTATTCATAGATTTCAAAAGTAATATTGCATTCAGTTTAAGTCTTAAAACATTAGTTTTTATTGCCTGAAACCTGAAAGAAAATATCCACAGGTTTCTTCCTTGGTTTCACCCTGCGACCGGTTGTAGTTTTGCCGTCGAATTCAGTCGCGAGGGACTTGTTACAGGTTTCAGGTTTCAAGTTTCAGGTTTCAAGTTTCAGGTTTCAGGTTTCAGGTTGCTAGCGCCCGACACTTAAACTCTTAAACCACTGGATTCACAAAACAAATTTTCTAACCTTATTAAATTAATGTATGATGAAAACACGAACTTCTAATCCGATGCTCACGCCTCATTTCGCGCTGCGGGAGTTCACCGAGAGCCCTACGGCCAAGAAGCTGGCATCGACAACAGCCCGCCCCAGGAGGCGGTTGACAATCTGAAGCGCCTCTGCGAAGGCACCCTCGAACCTCTGCGCGAGGAGCTGCAGCTGCCCGTGGTCATCACCAGCGGCTACCGCTGCAAGGTCTTGAACGACTTCCTCATCCACGCCGCCCGCCAAAGCCAACACCAATTTGGGTATGCGGCAGACTTCTACGTGGTTTCAGGTTCCAAGTTTCAAGTTTCAGGTTCCAGGTTTCAGGTTTCAGGTTCGCGACGCGAGCTGCTGATCCGAGCCTTCCGCCTTATCATCACCAGCCCGAAGATTGACTTCGACAAGCTGATTCTCTATCCTAACTTCATCCACGTGAGCTACGTGTCGCCCCAGGCCAATCGCCACTCTGTTATGCTGGCCGAAGCCAACGGGAAGTACCGCGCTGTGACGCGCGCTGATGCGCTGGTTAGGAGTTTAGAAGCTTAGGGGCTTATTAGTTTCAAGTTTCAAGTTTCAAGTTTCAAGTTTCAGGTTTCAAGTTTCAAGTTTCAAGTTTCAAGTTTCAAGTTTCAGGTTTCAGGTTTCAAGTTTCAGGTTTCAAGTTTCAGGTACTAGGAGCTCCACATGAAGCAAGAAGCCAAAATCTAATCCCATTTTCATTAACCAATAAAATCTTTTCAAACATTAAAAACCAACAACAATGGCTAGAATTAAACAAATCGGCCCTGGCCGAAAGACTTCCGGTACCATCGACGGTATCACCTATGTAACCCGCAACGGAAAGACCTATGTCCGTTCCACTCCCACCATGCCCGTGAGTGCTTACCGCACCACTGCGGCCTTGAGGCGTCAGGCCATCTTCAAGATGATTCAGATGCACTTGAAGTTCCACCTGCGCACCCTGCGCCAAACCATCACGCCCAAAGGCAACGGTTCGGCCTCCAACCGCTACTACTCGCTCAACCACAAGGCCTTCGCCTTGGCATTGGCCGACCTGGCCGACCGTCTGGTGGCGGGCGAGGACATCAGCCTCACCGATGTGGAGACTGCCATCAGCGCCTATGCCGCCGAGCATCCCACTTCCATCCGTATCGCTTCGCTGAGCGGCTACCAGGAGGTGTTTCTCACCGGTGCCTGGCCCGACACCATCACCCTCAACGCCTTCGCAGGCGACTCTACCGTTATCATCATCGTCTCCGAGAACGGCACCACCACTACTATTGCTGCCGATGGCACCACCACGGTGACCACGGGTTCAGGCGGCTCTTCGACGGGCTCAGAAACCGGTGGCAGTGGCTCTGGTTCGGGTTCTCAGACGCCCACGGTGACGGCTCCTACCATCTCGGGAACCACTCCGTTTGCTGAGACTACCACGGTGACGATGAGCGCTGAATCGGGTGCTTCCATCCACTACACCACTGACGGCTCCGTGCCTACCAGCAGCAGCACTCAGTACACCGAGGCGCTGACCCTCTCTGACACCACCACCGTGAAGGCCATCGCCGTGAAAGATGGTGTGAGCTCTTCGGTTGCCACCAAGACCTTCACCAAAGGCTCGGGTGAAGGAGGAGACGGTGATGTGAGCTAAGGGCTGATTAGTTTCAGGTTTCAAGTTTCAGGTTTCAGGTGTTCACCACATGGAACTTGAAACCTGAAACTTGAAACAAATTTTTATTTACAATTAAAATTTTATAGTTATGAAAATCAAACTCAAGAAAGAACAGATTGACGAAATCGTAAACAATCCTCAGAAGGCTGCAGAAGCCGGTATCAAATTGAACGACCCTTGGTGGGTGATTGTGCTTAAGGTGCTCGCCTACATCATTGGTCTCCTCCTTGGTGGCGCCATCACTACCAGTTGCGCCTCACACTTCTTCTAAACCTTCGGGTTTCAAGTTTCAATTGTTTCAGGTTTCAGGTTTCAGGTGCTCCCCACTTGGAACTTGAAACATGAAGCTTGAAACTCTTAAGCTTCTAAGCTCCTAAGCTCTTAAACCCTTAAACTTTCAAACTTTTAACCCCATTAAACCCAATGTCATGCGTCAAATCCGTTTCATTATTGTCAATGACTCATCTGCTCAAGTTAGCGGTAGTGAGTCTCGTCGTGGCCACGTGTCTAACCTCGGATACCACTTCACGATTAGTGGTGAAGGCCACATCAGCAATCCACTCAACATCGGTCTGCCCGGAGCTTTCTTCAAGCGCAAGACCCTCGTCACCAACAACTACCACCAGTGTTCCATCGGAATACATCTTGGATTCAGACTGGAGGACTCAACCCCCGAAGCGCGTGCTGCACTCATCCGCCATCTGGACAAGCTCCGCAATAAATTTCCCAACGCCATGATCTTCGGCTTCTCGGAAATCAGCGGCGACTACTTCCGTGTGAACCCCGAGATGAACCGCCTTCGCCAGGAGATGAGTGAGATTTGGGAAGATGGATGATGGATGATGTAGAATGTAAGATGTTTTATATTATAATCCGCGGGGGATTAACCGAAAAGGAAGGTGGATGAATACCTTGTGAGATTGCGATTAGTTTTTCTTTTTTCTTTTATCTGGAACCATTGATAGTATGTCTTGTATCTGATTACTATCAAAATGCTTTTGCATTGGCACATCCAATTTTTCCAAAATATCTTTCAATAATTTCTTTGGCGGATCAATTGTATGTTGATGTTTCGTTCTAATTGCGAACTCATCTTTTTGAGAAATTACTGGACGATAGAGCTTAATATAGCTACTACCATAAGCTCCTTTATAACGGACCAATTCAGGCTGTTTTAATCCATTATGAGTAATGTTATCGTTTGCAATACCTGGATAACTATCAATGTACACAATTCTACGAACACCAATTTGGTATAACTTCTTTGAACATAACTCGCACGGGCTGTCGGTAACATAAATAATACCATTCATCAAAGGTTCACCACCATATTTCACCATTTGCATCATAGCATTCTCTTCAGCATGTAGTGACCGGGTTTGTGTTTGGTTTACATCACCTGTGTATTTATTGTCTAATGTACGGAAACAATAGGGGGCAGCTAGTCCTTTTATAGCTTCGTCATTAAAGTCAATTGTCCCAAAATCTTTCCTAATACAATCTCTAAAACACTTGTTTTCATATCTCTGCACCTCCATACTTCTTTCAAATTCGCTATACATCATTTCATCCTCTGTGTCATAGCTCTTTTTTATATGGTCTCTTAAATCACGCAATCCACAAGGAACTTGTCCAAATGGCACATCATTCCACCCAATAGTTCTTATTGCATGGTATTGATTCGTGATTACAGCTCCCACCTGCCTTGAAACGCAACTGGAATTAAGGCGAGCTGTATAGGCAACAGCCATGCAGCGTTCTTCAGGACTCGGAGCTATCAATCCGGGATGTAAGATTAATGAAGCATATTTCATCCATTGCTCCTCGATGCTACTAAAACTATAATCAGTAGCATCTGGATCTTCATCAAGATTAGTAATGTGAATTTCGGCATCAGCAATACACAACTCAGTATTGGGGAATGAAAGATGACCTTCTTCGTATTCTTTTCTGTCTGCCTCATAATCGGTTATTCTTCTAATAGCCAATCTCGTCAGCTCTCTATCTTTGTCATCCAGAATATTCAGTTTTTTCTCGATAAACTTGTTTCTTTGATCGTCATCACTTCCAACTGCAATAACATAGAAGGCATTGTAGCGTTCCTTCATATAGGACAATTCCGTAGAATTACGAATAGAATCAATCACGAATCTACGCTGATCGCCACGTTCACCCTTACCTTTTATCAATCGGTTTGCCAAGTTAATAATGCAGAAAACATGTTCGTAAGTCTTGGCTTTCTTTGCTTCCTCTATTGTACTCATAGGATTGCCACAAGTTCTGATTACAGAAGCAAACCTATGATAAAAGAAGCATGTTCTATAATAGTCTTTTTGCGTCAAAACGTCGGTGACAGATTGATACCATTGGCTGAAGGAACTTTTTTCATCAAAAAAAATCTCAGCCAGTTTTTTAGCATCATCACCCGTGGCATCTGTATAATCATCGCAATAGTTATTAATGATTTCTTGTGCAAGATTACCATACTTGAATTTCTCTACAAGAGCTTTTATTTCATCATCCGACAGATTAGGATGTTTTGAACAGTAGTCTTTATCAAAATCTGGATCATACTTACTTGAGATATATTTGTCTTTAAATATCTCAAAACATTGTTCTTTCAAATAGTCATTTGAAAACTCCCGTCCATCAGATATCGTCTCTTTAAGGTTTAGCAAGGCAAAGAACCAACAAACCTTTGAATACTTAATAATCGTATATGGTATATAACGCTCTTTATAGAAATTGTAGCAAATGGAATACTTACGATGAAATACCAGTTGGCCTATTGTCTCATTATTGGTTGCTCCAGACTTATACAACTCATCATTATTGATGGTTTTTGCAGGATGAGTCAAGGTAAACGTAACAGGCTTTCTAAGTCTTTTCGCATCAAGGATTACATCACGACTTTCTTTGCTCATTATCTCTGCAAGATACGAGCAACCCGAGCCTTCCAACCCTGTTAAAGCAAGAATTGAAAAGTTCTTCTTCAGACCATATATACGTTCAATTGATTCTTCCATATTGGCATTATCTTTGTGATGAAATACAAATACAATGTTTATTGGGACTACTCATTCTCAACAACTACAGGACCTTGATATGTCCATCTTAAATGAATCTTGCTAAACAGTTCCTGCTGATAGGTCTCCCAGTATTCCATAGCATCCTTCTTCTCTGCTTCTCTGAACCACGAAAAATTATCAGAACATATGGTAATGTTGTTTTGGGTTAAATAACCTATCAGTGTTTCATCGCTCTTACTTGATGCATAACGTTTCTTTGCTTCATTGTATGCCCAGCGCGAGAACAACTTGCCATTCACAATTTGGTCACGAATCTTCTGATTCAACAACTCGTCAGGAAACAGCGCATTGCCTTTATTAACCCGTTCAACAATCAATTGATTAATTGTGGTATCGTGGCGGAAGAAGGTTTTCTGAGCTATGTTGTTGAAGTTCTCCCCTTGTCTCATCTTGCAGACATAAGCACTCTGACGACCAGGGCGCGAAAGGGGCTGCATACCCACCACATCAATCCGCTGATGTTTTGCCGCCTCACCAGGCAGCGGTATCTCGTTGTAGAGATAAAACACACCGTAAGAATTTTGGTCGATGTCGGTTAACGGCGAGTAAGTATCGGTATCAGCATCGTAGGTTGTTGCCGCAAAGAAAGCTGCCGTATAGGGATTAAGCGTCAAATCCATAAACTCGGTCTTAATACCATAGTGTTGCGCCATGCCATCGAATCCTACCCTGAAAGGTATCTGTACCCAGTTTCCATCGGGAGCCTTTGCGCAAACACTGTTGGCAAACAGGTTGGTGACAGGGTATTCCAGCATCATCCGCTCCATCTCACAACGTTTCACACGCTCAACAAACATCTTTTCCTCATCCATATCCTTGCGGTAGAGGCTCGGACGGCAGTCTTCGTGATAGCTACTCTCGCCACGATAGTAGGAATGTTGCGCTGGAGAGAGGGGCATCAAAATATGGGTGCCATCTTCCATCATTATCGGCTCAAACATGCCTTTATGCGCCCGCGTTGGAAACAGCCCTGCATAACGGCTGTTGTTCACTCTCTCTTCAATAGCCTTCTCCCCTTCCAGATAATGGTTCACAATATCAAGCAATGTAGGCAGTTTGGCAATTTCCTTTGGTGTCAATCTATTAATAGTTTCCATCAGTGTTGTTTTAATCTAAAAACATTATCTGCCGCATGCGCGTTTTATACCATAAATAGGGTTCCCACAGTTGTCGTTCGTTTACCAGTTGCTGTAGCTCATCGGGAACCAAGTCAACTAATGACTCGGGCTGGCTATGAAGATTATACTTAGTCATGAGCGATGAAAACTCATCATCTGATAGTTTGGAATAATACCTGTTATGAGCCATATTGAAAGCAGCTTCTGAAAAAACTGCATTTTCAGTCACTATGCGTTTAGCCTTCAAACCAAGAATCTCATGCGGCTGTATGTTGTTTGACTGATTAAAGAGCTTATAGATAATGCCGGTGCATTTAGAATCAAACTTAAAACGTATAGCCGTGGCCATGGTATCAAAATCCTGTTTGGGCTCCATCTTCACAACATAACCTGCTTGCAACACGGGGCGCGACTGCGGCTGCATACCTATAGGACGAAATGCGGCATTGGGCTCATATTGAGGCGTTGCTTGATAGCGATAGAACACACCAGTATCGTCATCAGCATGCTTCACGTAATCGTCGTGTTCGTCAGATGCGGTTGCATGATAATCGCAACAAGCGAAGAATGCCGCCACCCATTTATCGACCGTCACATCCAAATATTCTGTCTTAATGCCGTAATGTTGCGCCAAGGCTTCCTCATCGATATTCAGACTATGGTGCTCAACTTCCCCATTATGCATTTTGTGGAACATACCGTCTTCGAAAAGCTGAGCCGAAGGGTGCTTTTGCAGCAATAGTGAAAATTCACATAACTTGACGCGCTCCACAAACTGTTCTTGATCTGTGAGACTCCTATAAAGTGTCGGGTAGCAAGGGCTATGCAGTTTGGTTTGCCCTCTATAGAACAAGTGTTTCACCAGACCTTTGGGGAAATGTGTGATTTCACCTTCCGTGTTCACTACCGCCTCAATTATACCATCACGTTCGTGAGCCATGCCAAAAACGAAACTTAGTTTACTGGCATTATCATAATGGACAGCGTAACGCTCCTCATCGTAGCAAACTAGTTCCAACACCTCAAAGATATTAGGCAAGTGTTCTTTATCATTTTCATCCAAGCAGCCATATTGTTTTGTCAATAACGACATGCTGGCATCGAATGAAGGGTAGATATCCTCAAGTCTGGCATCATTCTCGGCATCAATCACATGGTGCTCATTCTTAGCCAATACATCATCTTGAGGCTCTTGTGCCGGCTCGTTTTCTATCACCTCATTAACCGCCTTCTCTACAGGTGTTTTCGCAGCGGGAGACTTTCGAGCAGGAATCATCAAATGATCGGTGATTTTAGCAGCGGCTTCGTTGAAAATTTTTGCTCCTTCGGGATCAAGTTTTTCGTAAGTCACTGCGACCAAGAGGTATTGCACCTTGATGAAAGCATGGGTAAACTTCTCTAACTCAGTATCGCCCAGTTTCTTGAACAACATATGTGACTTCCAGAAGAACGAGAGCGACAGGGCTGGAAATCTACGCTGACAAAGAACTGCTATTAGCATATAGTCGCAAGCCAACACATTAGGTTCAACAAACTGATTGCGCTTGCCAATCAGATCGGCCAACATATCAAAAACAAAGTAGATATCCTCTTGCACCTTGCCAAAATAAAGCGTCTCCATCACATCTACCATTCCAAAAGCCCCCTCCTGCACATAACCATGGTTCATCATCACCATAGTGTGGTTGAAGGCATACAGATAATTCAACACCGGGGGCATTTTCCCGGGCTTGTAAACCACCCTGTTTTTCGTTCCCACCATCTGCATCAGTTCCGCATCCAAAAGGTCAGCTTCAGGCAGATTGCCCTTTATCAGACAATCAGCCAGCTTCTCATTCAGTTGCTTAAACTTATCGATATCAATTACACACTTGGTCATTTGCTACGACTTAGATGTTCAAAGGACATACAAGGATTACGCAAGGATTAACTTTTGGCAGGGTGACTAGCCATATCTTGGACAGCCATCTGCTGCATGCTATTTATCATATCTACTCTTTTTTTCTTCATTCATTGGATTTAATTCATGATAAGGATCATAGAACATAGGATATATAGCAGCATTGTCACCAATAAAAAAGTAAATCCTCGGAGCTCTCACCTTGTTGGCTCTATCAGCAATCACACCCTTATCTTGATAAAGCGCAAAATGAAAGAAAGGGGGAAGCACTTCATGTTTTTTCAAAAGATTCTCGCCAAAAACCTTTGCTAATTCGTCATACAATTTCTGTCCCTTAGAAATAGGATTGGGATACATGTGCCATTCTTCCTCTTTATTATTGTTCAAATCTCGAAATTCACCAATTGGGATCTCAGCTAGAATTTTCATTGATTCAAAATAAGCTTTGGCATCTTTATTATCCAATATATTTTGACCAAAACCATAATCACCATTCATCTGCAAATATTTGTAACACACATTTGGATAATGGAAGTTGTTGTCTCTATAGGCATCTTCATCCCAATGCTTACCAAAAGTATATCCTTCATCAATCTCTCTAACCGATGGGAAACTATAGCTCATTTTTTCTCTAACAAAGAGTTGTAAAAATTATACATTGATTCCTTGGTAATCTTGTTGTTCGAGTATTCAAAAGGAGGAATCCCGTTTCTGGCTTCATTCCAAGGTTTTTCCGAGTGTGTCAGCATCACAAGTCTGTCGTGATCCATCACACCATAATGTTTATAAACAGCCTCCAAAAAGTTCCACTGTTCCTGCTCAAGATTCATCCTATTATGCAACTCTTCCACCTCAGAGGCAAGCGTATCTTCGTTGAGTCCCAAATACTGTGGAGTGATTTGGTCGTAAATGCCCAAATCTCTATACAAATCGTATATTTCACGATACACAGGTCCATTTACCCATGCTTCTGGTTCCTCTTCAAACAAGGTATGATTGTTGAAATATGCCAAATGCCATGCCTGAATATAATACACAAGCTTTTGTAATTTCAGCGGGCTGATACTCAACCCCATCTGCTGCAACCGCAACACGGTGTATCTTGCAACATCAAGCAATGATGCTTGCCTTAATTCTTCCATATTTGATTTGTTTTTATTGTTTGTTTCAGGGATAAATAAATGATATTGAATTATACATAGACCACTTCGTTTAATATGGTTTGGCCGATGTAGGGGCTGAGGCCTTTGCGGGTGACAACGTCAACTTTGTCGCGCTTGAAGCTGTCTTGCAGCATTTGGCAGGCGTTGAGGAAGTTGAGGTAGGTTTCCTTTTCAGCATCAAAGTCGAGAAGGATGTCGATGTCGCTGCCCGGCT
>Ga0265300_10000616_pt1 | contig 37502 bp, 20 predicted proteins | sample AusTroGonzalo_MG_FD_193482 | JGI IMG/M metagenome (GOLD analysis project Ga0265300, IMG submission 193482) | Bovine rumen microbial communities from tropical cattle in Woodstock, Queensland, Australia - Gonzalo_03 | ecosystem: Host-associated > Mammals > Digestive system > Stomach > Rumen ...
CCTCCTTTGTTTGCTATGCTGTGCGATTGGCGAATCTGCACCCATTATAACAAAGGAGGATATCTTTTTGTCCAAAGCTAAAGCTTTATTGATACTCACCAGCACTGCTGGTGGTTTGTTATACAATAAAAAGACGAGATTCTGCATAAATCTCGCCCTTTTTATTCGTGACAGCTATTTCGTCACAATGGTTGGCGCGCCTGATTGGATTCGAACCAACGACACCCGGCGTCGGAGGCCGGTGCTCTATCCAGCTGAGCTACAGACGCATACCTTTCCTATTTTATAGTGATCGCCCATGTTCGTCAAGTTTATCCGACGAAGTTCTCGGCGCGAGGGACGCGACGAAACGAAAAGCCTCTCGCGGGCGGCTCCGCGTCAGATCGACTCGAACAGCAGATAATCCAAGGCGGGGACGGTAGTGACGTCGCCGGAGCGCAGGACTTCGCCCGTACGGACGTTGCGCGCGGAGCGGGACTTACGGAAGACCGCCGCTCGATCCTCGAAAGTCGGGTTCACGACCGCAAATAGGTTCTTGCCGTCACGGAAACGGTGCAGGATCAGGAGTTCGCCCTGCTCCTTTACGTCCATGCCGCCCGTCAAGACCTCTCGATAGGTCTTGCGAAGCGAGCCGAGGAAGCGGTAATGTGAGAGAAGTTCCTCGTCCTCGTTGCCCCACGGGAAGGGGGCGCGGTTCATCGGGTCCTCGTAGCCCTGCAAGCCGACCTCGTCGCCGTAATAGACGGTCGGGACACCGGGCAGTAAAAACTGTAATAGAGACGCGATCTTGACCCGCTTTTTCGCGAGGTCGCGCGCCTCGCCCGTGATGCGGATCTCGTGGCGCTGTTCCTTGCTCGTATAACGCACGTCGTAGCCGGACAGCGCGTTCAAGACGCGCACGGTGTCGTGCGTGCCGACGAGGGTCATGCTGCTATTCAGCACGTCGATCGGATAATTCTCGTAAATACGCATCACCTTGACGCCGAACGCCTTGGCGCCGCCGTACAAGACGAAGGAGAGGATCGCATCCTTATAGACGTAATTCATCACGCCGTCGAGTTCGCCCTTGGTCAGATAGGGACGAAGGGTGCCGTAACTGACCTTCACGCTCGCGTCTTCCCACACTTCGCCGATGACGGCGACGTCCCGATTCGCACGCTTGATCGCGGCGCGGAGTTCGTCCACGAAATCGGTCGGCAGTTCGTCCACGACGTCCAGTCGCCAACCGTCGATGCCGAATCCCGTCCACTTCTCGATCACGCCGCCCTTGCCGAACAGAAGCTCGCGGTATCCCGCCGCGCTCTTATTGAGCGTAGGGACGACCTTGCACCCCCACCAACTGTGATATTCGTCGGGGAAACGGTCGAAATAATACCAGTCTTTGTAGGGAGAATCAAGGGACTGCGCCGCACCGACGGAGTCGTAATGTCCGAGCTGATTGAAATAGATACTGTCCGATCCGGAATGATTGAAAACGCCGTCCAGGATCAGCCCGATCCCGCGTTTCCTCGCCTCGCGAATGAGCTCCGCGAAGTCCTCTTCCGTGCCGAGGAGCTGGTCGAGGTGCATATAGTCGCCCGTATCGTAGCGATGGTTACTGCTCGCCTCGAAGATCGGGGACAGATAGATCTCGGTCACGCCGAGCGAGGCGATGTAGTCGAGCTTTTCGGTGATACCCTTGAAATTGCCGCCGTAAAAGTCGTTGGCGCGGTAACTCCCGTCCGGCTCCTTGATCGTGACGGGCTCGTCCCATTCCTTCAAGTAGCCGTAGCGGGGTTGCACCCGCTTTCCCGCGTGTGCGAAACGGTCGGCGAAGATATGATAGATCACGCCGCCGCGCAAGGTATCGGGCACGACGTAATCCTTCGCGAAGACCGTCAGTTGCCACTCGGGCAGATCGTCGCCGATCATCGCGTCGCCGCTCTCGCCCGCGCCGACCTTATCTAAGCCGCCGCCCACGAGCGTCACTTCGAAGCGATAATAATAGACGCCCCATTCCTCGAGGGTGAACTCTATAGAGAAATAGGTGATCGTGCCGTCGTCGCCGCAAAAGGAAAGAAGGCGCTCCGTGACGTCCTCTCCCTTACGGATCAAGATCTTGACGCTCTCCACCCACACCGAACGGGTGACGGGAAAGACGATCTTGACCTTATCCCCCGCTCGGACGGCGCCGAACGGGGTCTTATGCACACGGGAATTGTATTTGTACAAAGGTCGATCCTCTTACTTGACGGGTCTCAAATGCCAGATCCTGTCGCCATACTCCTTGACCGCTCTGTCCGCCGCAAAGAAGCCGGACTGCGCGATGTTGATAAGGCTCTTTTTGTTCCAAGCCATCGGATCGTTGTACGCCTTTTCGAGACGCTTCTGCGCCGCCGCGTAACTGTCGAAGTCCGCAAGCACCATATAGGGATCCGCCATGCCGCCGCGACCGATGGTCAAGAGGTCGGCGAGCTCATGGAAACTCACGCCGCCGATGCCGTTCCTCAGCATATCGATGACCCTGCGGATGCGATAGTTATTGCGATAATACTGCGTGGGCTCGTAGCCGCCTTGATACAGGCTGTGCACCTCGTCGCTGGACAGACCGAAGATGAAGATATTGTCCTTGCCGACGTGCTCGAAGATCTCGACGTTCGCGCCGTCCATCGTGCCGATCGTGACCGCGCCGTTGATCATGAACTTCATATTGCCGGTACCCGACGCTTCCTTACCCGCCACGCTGATCTGCTCGCTGACTTCGGACGCGGGCATAATGAGCTCCGCCAAAGACACGCGATAGTTCTCGAGGAACACCACCTTGATCCTGCCGCGGACGTCGGGATCGTTGTTGATCACGTTGCCCATCGTATAGATCAAGCGAATGATGAGTTTCGCGACGTAGTAGCTGGAAGCCGCCTTCGCGCTGAAGATGAAGGTACGCGGCGTGAACTCCATATCGGGATTATCCTTGAGGTCGCAGTAGAGGTCGAGGATATGCAGAGCATTCAAAAGCTGACGCTTGTACTCGTGGAGCCTCTTGACCTGCACGTCGAAGATACTGTCGGTATCCACGGCGACGCCGTTATTATCCAAAATATACTTCGCGAGGCGCTCTTTATTCTTGTGCTTGATCTCGGCGAGCTGTTTCATCACAGCCTTGTCGTCCGCGTACTTCATGAGCGCGGAGAGGTCGGCGTCTTTAATGAAGCTGTCCCCGATGAGCTGCTTGATGCAATCAGTCAGGAGCGGGTTCGCCTCGGCGAGCCAACGACGGTGCGTAATGCCGTTCGTGACGTTGGTGAAACGAGCGGGCGTCAGCTTGTAAACGTCGTTGAAAACGTCCTTTTTGAGAATGTCGCTATGCAGCGCGGAAACGCCGTTGATCGTATGCGAAGCATACAAGCACAGGTTCGCCATACGGATCTCGCCGTACGCCATGATCGCCGCCTTGCTGACCTTGTCCCAATCGTTCGGGAAAGCTTCCCACAGGTCGATGCAGTAACGACGGTTCATCTCGACGATCAACTGATAGATACGCGGGAGCTGCTGTTCGACGAGCCCTTGCGGCCACTTCTCGAGCGCCTCCGCCATAACGGTGTGGTTGGTGTAGGAGATCACGTTGCGGACAATGTCCCACGCCTTCTCCCAGCCGTAGCCGTGTTCGTCGATCAACAAGCGCATAAGCTCGGGAATGACGAGGGTCGGGTGGGTGTCGTTGATGTGGATCGCGACGAGGTCGGCGAGGTTGTCGAGCGACGGATTGTACCTGAGGTGGTTACGCAGAATGGACTGCACCGACGCGGACACGAAGAAGTATTGCTGTTTCAAGCGGAGCATCTTGCCCTCGACGTTGTTATCCGCGGGATAGAGTACCTTGGAGATCGACTCGGCGAGCGCCTGGTTCTCCATCGCCTTCAGATATTCGCCTTGGTTAAATAGGTGCATATCGAAATCGGTCGGCGACTTCGCGCTCCACAGGCGAATGCGGTTGACCGCGTCGTTGTCGTAGCCCGAAATGTGCATATCGTAGGCGAGCGCGAGGATCGGGGTGTAGTTCTTGAGCTCGACCTTCAAAATGCCGTCGTTCCAGGTCTCCTCGACCTTGCCGCCGAAATGCACCTCGAAGGTCTCTTCGGGACGGGGTGCGAGCCACACGTCGCCCTTCTCGAGCCAACGGTCGGGCATCTCGACCTGCCAGCCGTCCACGATCTTCTGCTGGAAAATGCCGTAGTCGTACTTGATCGAGAACCCGCAAGCGGGATAGCCTTCCGAGGTCAAAGCGTCCATATACGCGGATGCGAGACGGCCGAGACCGCCGTTGCCGAGACCCGCGTCGGGCTCGATCTCCTCGAGCTCCTCGAGGTCGTAGCCGAGGCTTTTGAGCGCCGCCGTCATCTTGTCGGTCAAGCCGATGTTGAAAAGGTGGTTCTTGAGGGATCTGCCGGGCAGGAACTCCATCGACATATAGAAGACCTGCTTGTATTTGCCTTGGTGGATCTTGTTCTTGAACTCGACGCGCTGGCGGGTCAAAATGTTCCTGACGACCATGCAGACCGCTTCGTACATTTGGGTTTTGGTGGCGTCCTTTGCGAGGATCCCCTGCTGTCTCGCTACTTGTTCTTCAAGTAGCGTTTTGAGTTGTTGTTCGGTATATTGTTTCATCTTTCCGTCCTTTCTCCTGTCCGTTATTATTTGAGGGATTTATACAGATCCGCATAGTTCTTCGCCGACGCGGACCAGCTGAAGTCCTTGGTCATGCCGTTCTTCACGACGACAGCCCAATCGTCCTTTCTGTTGTAGTAGGTGTCGACCGCACGCCAGATCGCGCCGAGCATATCCTGCGCGTTGAAGGTCTTGAAGGTATAGCCGACGCCCTCTTTGGTCTCGGGATTGAAGGCGGGCACGGTATCTTTGAGACCGCCCGTCTCGCGCACCACGGGCACAGAGCCGTAGCGCATCGCGATCATCTGCGACAGACCGCAGGGCTCGAACTTGCTGGGCATTAAGAAGATGTCCGACGCCGCGTAGAGCTTGCTCGCGAGATCCTTGCTGAAATTGATGATCACGCGGAGCTTGTTGCCGTAGCGATGTTCGAGATCCTTAAAGCGGGTCTCGTATTTCCAGTCGCCCATGCCGAGGATCACGAGTTGCACGTCGGCGGCGAGCAGTTCTTCCGCGATGTCGATCACGAGGTCGAGGCCCTTTTGCGAGGTCAGGCGGGTGATCATCGCGATCATCGGACGGGTCGGCACGTATTGCAGGGAGATCATACGGAGCACGCTCTCTTTATTGACTTCCTTGCCGCTCATATCCTTGACGCCGTAATTCGCAAAAAGCGCCTTGTCGGTCATCGGGTCGTAGTCCGCGACGTCGATCCCGTTCAGAATGCCCGAGATCTTGAACGCGCGCTTTCTCAAGATGTCCTCGAGACCGTAGGCGTAATAGCTGTCCATGATCTCGCCCGCATAGGTCGGACTGACCGTCGTGACTCTGTCCGCACACTCGATGCCGCCCTTCATATAGTTGCAGCAACCGGCGTACTCGAGGAGCTGGCGGCGGGCGTCGGGAATGCCCAAGACGTCGCCGATCATCGACGCGTCGTACTGACCCTGGAACTCGATATTGTGAATGCTGTAGATCGTGCGAATGTTCGAATAGATCGAATTGCCGCGATAGAAGCAATCGAGGAAGACCGGCACGAGCGCGGTCTGCCAATCGTTGCAATGGATCACATCGGGACGGAAGTCGATCAGCATCAGCATCTCGAGCACCGCCTTGGAGAAGAAGGCGAAGCGCTCGCCGTCGTCGTAGTGACCGTACAGACCGCCGCGCTTGAAGTAATACTCGTTGTCGATGAAATAGTACTTCACGCCGTTCGCCTCTCCCTCGTACACGCCGCAATACTGGTTACGCCAGGAAAGGGGCACGTAGGTATAGGTAAGGAAATTGAGGGTCTGCTTGAGCTCGTCGGGAATGTCCGAATAGAGAGGGATCACGACGCGAACGTCGAGCCCTGCTTTTACGAGCGCGCGCGGCAGAGCGCCGGCGACGTCACCGAGCCCACCCGTCCGAATGAACGGTGCGGCTTCGGCGGCGACGAACAAAATGCTCGTCTTCTTGCGCGGCTGACGCGGCTTGCCCTTGGGTTTCGCATTTCTTTTCTTGGTTTTCGTATTCATTTTACGCTCCTTTTAGACCGTCTTGTCCTTGACGATGACGATGGGATAGGTGTCGTAACCGCTGATCGTCCTGCCCGAACTCACCGTCACGTTCTTATCGGTGATCGCATAGCCGACCGAGCTGTTCTCCATGATCCTGCCGTCTTCCATAATGATCGAGTTGCGGACTTCCGCGCCTTTCTCCACCTTGACGCCACGGAACAGGATGCTGTTCTCGACCAAGCCGTCGATCTCGCAGCCGTCCGCGATCAGGCTGTTCTTCACGCAGGCGTTCGCTTTGTAGTGGGTCGGCACGCTGTCTTTGACCTTAGTATAGATAATGCTGTCGCCGTAGAAAAGTTCCTCGCGCACCTTCGGGTCCAGAACCTTCATGCTCTCGTTGTAGTAGGAACGCACGTCGTCCACGATCGCCGCGTGGCTCTTCACCATAAAGGCGTTGATCTTGATCGAGCCGAGTTGTTTCATCAGAATATCCTTCTCGAAATCCACGTGACCGCGCGCATATTCGTGCTCGACTAGGGTCAAGAGGAGATCCTTCTTGATCAGGTAGACGTTGAGGCCGAGGGTCTTGTCCTCGGGCGCGGGACTCTGCGAAACGTAAAGGTCCTTGACCTCGCCGCTCTCGTCGGTCTCCGCCACGAGGCGACGGCTGGTCGTGGTCTTGGCGCGATGCACGAGCATCGTAACGTCCGCCTTCGCCGCGAGATGCGCCGCCATCACTTCGTCGAAGTCGATGTTCATCGCGATGTTGCTGTTGGACAAGAGCACGTACTCCTCGGGAGCGCGGCGAATGAAGCCCTGGATCGAATAGATCGCCTCGATCTTGCCCTTATACATCTCTCTCGAAGAATTGAGAACGAAAGGCGGGAAGATCGACAGACCGCCGTTCTTGCGGTTCAGGTCCCAGTCGCGGCCCATACGGATGTGATCCATCAGCGAGCTGTAGTTGCTCCTCGTCACGATGCCGATCTGCGTGATGCCGCTGTTCACGAAGTTCGACAGCGTGAAATCGATCAATCTGTACCTGCCGCAGAAAGGCAGAGACGCCGTCGTTCTGTGTATCGTGAGTTCGTTGAGTTTGTTTTCGTTATCGCTTGCGAATATTACGCCCATTACTCCGTTCATCTTATTTGCCCTCCTTGACCATTTCGGCGGGTGCGACGACCACGGACGGAGCGATCTTCGCGCCCGGGCCGACCACCGCGATCTGCCATTCACCCTTTATGGGCGCCGTCTGCGTCGCACCGACTTGCGCGCCCTCGCCCACGACCGCGCCTTCCGCAACGATCGAGTGACGGACGACCGCGCCCGCTTTGACGACCGCGCCCGGCAGGATCACCGAGTCCTCGATCGAGGCGCCGAGCCCGATCGTCGCGCCGTGGGAGACGATGCTCCTCTTCACGCTGCCGAGCACCATCGCGCCTTCGCTGACGATGCTGTTCACGATCTCGGCGGACCCCGCCGCGAAGTGAGGCGGTTCGGCGCTGTTACGCGCATAGATCTTCCAAGAGGGATCGTTGAGGTTGAGACCGCTGTTCGGATTCAACAGATCCATATTCGCTTCCCAGAGGCTGGAGATCGTACCGACGTCCTTCCAGTAGCCGCTGAAGGGATAGGCGTAGAGTTTCTTGCCGTCTGAAAGCATCTTGGGGATCACGTTCTTGCCGAAGTCGTTTTGCGACTTGGGATCCGCCTCGTCGTCGATCAGATACTGACGGAGCACGCTCCAGGTGAAGACGTAGATACCCATCGAGGCATTCGTACTCTTGGGCTGTTTCGGCTTCTCCTCGAACTCGTAGACGCGATCGTTCTCGTCGGTATTCATGATACCGAAACGGCTCGCTTCCTCGATCGTGACGTTGATGACCGCGATCGTGCAATCCGCACCCTTTTCCTTGTGCGCGGCGAGCATCTTGTCGTAATCCATCTTGTAGATATGGTCGCCCGAGAGCACGACGACGTATTCGGGATTGAAGCGATCCACGAAGTTGATGTTCTGATAGATCGCGTTCGCGGTGCCCTTATACCACTCGCCCTCTTTCCCCTTGACGTACGGGGGCAGGACGTAGGCGCCGCCCGACAATCTGTCGAGGTCCCACGGCTGACCGTTGCCGATATACTGATTCAGCTCGAACGGTTGATACTGCGTGAGCACGCCGATCGTGTCGATGCCCGAATTGATGCAGTTCGAGAGCGGGAAGTCGATGATACGGTACTTGCCGCCGAACGGTACCGCGGGTTTCGCCACGTCGTGGGTGAGCACGCCGAGACGCGTCCCCTGCCCGCCGGCGAGGAGCATCGCCACGCACTCTTTTTTGTTTCTTGAGTTCATTTTTTTCCCTCCTTTTTTGACGGAATGAATTTGAAATAAACCGCGCTGTAGGCGGCAATATCCATAGTTACGTGATAGGGTTCGCCGTGGCTCTCCCCCTTGACGGCAGACACGCGGAAGGCGCCGCGTTCCCCGCCGTACTTCTTGTTCTCGCTGTCGAGGACTGCCTTGTACGACCCTTTCTCGGGCACGCCGATATTATATCCCGCACGCGATACGGGGGACATATTGAAGACGCATAGGATCCTCTCGCCCTCGGCGGAGATCCTCGTAAAGGCGAAAATGTTTTGCGTATTGTCGTCCACGACCGCCCAACGGAAAGACTCGGGCGAAGTATCGTGATCGTAGAAAGCCGGTTCGGTGGCATAGAACCGATTGAGATCGCGCACGAACGCCTGCACGTTTTGATGCGCGGGATAGTCGAGCAAAAGCCAGTCCAAGCCCTGCTTGTAGTTCCATTCGATGAATTGCGCGAACTCGCCGCCCATGAACAGCAGTTTCTTGCCGGGGTGCGCCATCATATAGCCGAAATAGGTCTTGAGGCTCTTGAACTTCTCTTCGTAGTCCCCCGCCATCTTGCCGATCAGGGAGCATTTGCCGTGCACCGTCTCGTCGTGCGAGAGGGGCAGGATATAGTTCTCGCTGAAAGCGTACATCAGCGAGAAAGTCATGCACCCGTGCATATCCTTGCGGAAGAAGGGGTTTGCGCTGACGTATTTCAGCGTGTCGTTCATCCACCCCATATTCCACTTGAAATTGAATCCGAGACCGCCGTCGTAGGGCGGCTTGGTCACCATCGGGAAAGCGGTGGACTCCTCCGCGATCATCATCACGCCCTTGTAGCGGGACAGGACGGCTTGATTGAGCTCCTTGATGAAGTCGATCGCCTCGAGATTATAGTTACCGCCGAAGGCGTTGGGCGTCCATTCGCCCGCCTTGCGCGCATAGTCGAGATAGAGCATACTCGCGACGGCGTCCATACGGATCCCGTCCACGTGGTAGACGTCGAACCAGAACATCGCCGACGAGATCAGGAAACTCCTGACCTCGGGTTTGCCGTAATCGAAGACCACGGTGCCCCATTCCTTGTGTTCGCGCTTCCTTTCGTCCGCGTATTCGTATTGATAGGTGCCGTCGAACTTGTAGAGGCCGAATTCGTCCTTCGGGAAGTGGGCGCTGACCCAGTCGATGATCACGCCGATGCCCGCCTTGTGGAAGGCATCCACGAGGGTCATAAAGTCGTCGGGCGTGCCGTAACGCGAGGTGGGCGCGAACATACCCGACACCTGATAGCCCCAACTCCCCTCGAAGGGGTACTCCGTCACGGGCATAAACTCGACGTGGGTATAGCCCATCTGCTTGACGTAGGGCACGAGAGTCTCGGCAAGATCCAAATAACTGTAAACGTTGCCGTCGTCGTGACGACGCCAGGAGCCGAGATGCACCTCGTAGATATTCACGGGGGAATCGTAGGGAGTGAACTTCTCGCGGCGCGCCATATATTCGGCGTCCTGCCACTTGTGGCGGAACTTATAGACCTTGGAAGCGTTGCCCGGCGCGGTCTCGGCGTGCAAGGCGAAGGGATCCGCCTTCATCACCATCGTGCCGTCCGCCTGTACGATCGCAAACTTGTATTTATCGTAGATCTTCGGCGTGGTCAAGAACGCCTCGAAAAAGCCGCCTTTGCCCCTGACCATCGGATCGGCGGCGGGGTCCCAGCCGTTGAAATCACCGACGACCGAAGCCGCGCGCGCATTCGGCGCCCATACGCGGAAAAAAAAGCCCTTTTCCTTGCCCTTCACCGTGGAAGTGGGGCAAAAAAGCTTGTAACACTCGTGATTCGTGCCTTCGTGAAACAGAAATGCGGGATAATCGATATCAGCCATACGTCTCCTATGCCGCCAAAAAAACGGGCGGTCATTGTCATTATAACACAACGACCGCCGCTTTTCAATAGCAAAAAGCAAGATTTTTAGGGCAATTTCGGAAAAGTAGCGTTTTTCGACCCAAATCAGCCGAAAATGCGCTCCAAACGAGCCTTTCCCGTAGATAAAAATTCGGAAATATCCGCATATTCCGCCGAACGGAACGCCTCAAGGACAAAATCCCCTTGATAGCCCCCTTCCTTGAGCCTTTTCGCGAGCGCGGAGAAGTCGAAAACGCCGTCTCCGATCATATAGTGGCAGTCGCTCTTGCCGTCGCCGTCCGATAGGTGGGTCGTGACGAGGCGATCCATATAGCGCGTCGCCATTTCCCCGTCCTTGTCCCCAAACATCAAGGCGTGGCAGGAATCATAGCAGAAAAACACGTTCTCCACAGCGCGGAACAGCTCGTCGAACGGCGTTTTGCCCGTCAGGTTCTCCACCGCGACCTTGACGCCCATATCCGAGGCGAATTCGGCGATCTCCGCGACGTGGTCGATCACGACGGGAGTCACTTCGGGCAGGTGCATCACGACGATCTTCACCCCCTGCTCGGCGGCGTTCTTCACGTACAACTTATGCGTTTTGACCGCCTCTTTCGCCCCGTAATATTTGTTGGAGAGATATGCGGTCTGTCCGATCGGCGCGTGCGCGTAGGAGACGGCAAGCCCCTGCTCCTTGACGAACTTGAATTGCTCGTACTCCGTAATGCCGCTGTAGGTATTGAAATCCGAATGACACCAAACGCCGACCTTCGTGAAGCCCGCCTCTTTCACGCGCTGAAAGCGCTCGTCGGCAGGCAGATCGAATCCGCAATAGGCATATACGCTGAATCTGTCCATACTTCTCGTTTCCTTTTGATAGATAGTATCATTTTACCATATTTCGCTCAGATTGGCAACCATGGATCTTTGATGATTACCCGTAATCATCAAAGATCCGCGCGTTAGCGCTAGAGCGAGCGAAGTCGAGCGTCTCTTGCCTATAATCATCAAAGATCCGCGCGTCAGCGCTTAGAACGAGCAAAGCCGAGCGTCTCTTTCCTGCAATCATCAAAGATCCGCGCGTTAGCGCTTAGAGCGAGCAAAGCGAGCGTCTCTTACCTGCAATCATCAAAGATCCGCGCGCCAGCGCCTAGAGCGAGCGTAGTCGAGCGTCTCTTGCTTGCAAAAGTCAAAAATCAGCGCGTTAGCGCTTAGAGCGAGCAAAGCGAGCGTCTCTTACCTGCAATCATCAAAGATCCGCGCGCCAGCGCTTAGAGCGAGCGTAGTCGAACGTCTCTTGCTTGTAATCATCAAAGATCCGCGCGTTAGCGCTAAAGTGAGCGAAGCGAGCGTCTCTCGCGTGCGGCTAACGCCGCTTGTATGTCCCTGACGGGACTTGATATATGTCGCTTTGCGGCTGGAAAACAACACGAATCCGAATAATTGTCTCGTCCCCGCTCATTCTATCACCGAGCGACAGGCTCAAAGGAGAAAATATGATCACACTTATCGCATTAATCATCACCATCGTAGGAGCGCTGAACTGGCTCCTGATCGGCATCTGCGGCTTCAACCTCGTGAGTTGGCTCACGATGGGCAGCGACATCGCGCAGAGGATCGTCTATATCCTCGTCGGCGTGGCTGGCGCATGGCTCGTCTATTTCATCATTCGCCGCAAGGGACGCGTGGACGAATCCTTCCCCGCTCGGGAAAGACGTGAGGTAAAGGAATGATGCGCTTACTGAAAAATCTCGTCAAAAAAGCAAAGAAAGCCTATGCGAAGATGAAAAGCCGCTTCGACGAGGGCGGCTCCTACACGGGCACGCCGACGGACGAAGATCGCGGCGCGAAGCCGCAACAAGACGCCGACGACCTATAAAGCGCTTACGCTCAGACGTCCCCGTCCTTGCAATGCACGAGGATGGGGGCGCCGCTCGACCCGCGCCCCTTCTCGACCGCCGCCCATTGCGCCTTCGTGCCGAGATAGAAGACCTCGGACAGGTTTTGACAATTGAAAAATGCGTTCGCATCGATGGTCTTCACGGTGTCGGGGAGCGTGATCGAGGAAAGGATTTCACACCGAGAAAAGGCGTGGTATCCGAGCCTTTGCACGCCACATGAAACGACGATCGACTTTATCGCCTCGTTTTTCCAAAACGCCGATCGGATCTCGACGATCCGTTTCTTCCCGATGGCGGCGGGTACGACTACCACGGGGTCGGATCCTCGATAAGCGACCGTCGCATAGCCGTCTTTCACCTTCTCGAGGTCAAACAGCGCCAAGTTCTCCGCCGCCGATCTCGGACGCAGTCCGAGACGTTTTTCCGTTTCGATCCTTTCGTGACGCTCCACGGCGCTTTGCCGATAGGTCTTATGTTTATAGTTCAGCAGGAGCGCCTTGATCGACAGCGTTCCTTCCGCGCGTTCCAAGGCGAGATCCAGCTCCCCGAGCGTAAAGCGAATGCCGAACCGCTCCGTCATCTCGGCGAATGCCGACGGACTGTTTTCCCTCACGCAAAGGTCGAGCAGCACGGCTTTCTTGCTCTTGATAAAAGCAATTATCGCGGGATTTTCCGCCCGTTCGGGATCTTCCAGGTAGGAAAGGACGGCTTTGCCCTTCTCCTGATCGTCGCTTGTAAACTCAAAAAACCAAACGGGGACGCGCGGACAGCCTAAGAACGCCTTGTGCGACGCCTTTTTGGGCCTCACGCCCCGAATCACCCTGAGCGAAGAACAGGACAGAAACGCACACTGCTCGAACTGAACGACGGTCTCGGGGATCGAGATCGCAGAAAGGCGCTTACACCCATAGAAGGCGTACGCCTTGATGACCCTGAGCCGCGCGGGAAGACGGACGGAGCGCAACGCCTTGCAATCATTGAAGATCTCGGAAGCGAGGATCCTGATCCCATCGGAAAGACGAACCGTAGTCAACGCCTCGCATTTATCAAACGCATTTGCGCCGATCGATTTCACGCTGTCGGGCAGCGTGACTTCGGCCAAGGCGCCGCAACGGCAGAACGCCCCTTCTTCAATGAGGGACAACCCCTCGGGAAAGGATATATAAGACAATCGCTTGCACTTATAAAACGCCTGCTTCCCCACGACCTTTACGCTCGCGGGCAGAACGAGTGAGCGCAATTGCTCGCACCCGTAAAAGGCGGCGCGCGGCACGGCCGTGAGCGCCTCGGAAAGCACGACGGTAGAAAGCGCGGACGCCCGAAACGCCTCTTTGCCGAGGGTGGTCACACCGGCGGGAAAGGTCACGGTTGTCAAAGCGTTGCATTCTGCAAAGGCGCTCTCTCCGATACGATTCAAACCGTCGGGCAACGCGACGTCCGTCAGCGGATAACAGCGATAGAAGGCGCCGTCCCCGATCTCCGTGATCTCCTTCGGGATCACGCTCTCCCTGCACCCGCAGACCACGGCTCGGCGCGCCGTATCGATCACGCAATTCCCCTCGTCGTGATAGACGGGATTGCCTTTTTCGACCGTGACGGACGCCAGATTCGGACATTCCGCGATCACCATCGGCTCCAGACTCGTGACGCCCACGGGGATCGTGATCCGCGGCAAGGAAAGACAACCGCAAAACGCCTTTCTGCCGATGCTCGTCAGGGACGCGGGCAACTCGACGGAAGTCAAGGCTTTGCAATCGCGAAAGGTATTCTTTTCTACGCGCTTGACCCCCTCGGGGATCGCGATCGAACGCAGGGAAAGACACTCCTTAAATGCTTTCGGTCCGATCCGCCTTAGGCTGTTCGGCAGAGTGATCGCCGCGAGCTTCCGACAGGCAAAGAACGCCCCCTCTCCGACGTCGGTCAGCCTTTCCGACAACGTGACCGAAAGCAGATCGGGACACCCTGCGAAAGCATAATCGTCGACTGCCGTCACGGTATTCGGAAGGATAACGGAAGTCAAAGCGCGTCGATTTTTGAACGCGCCCTCGCCGATCCTCGTCACGCCGCTCGGCACGATCACGTCCGCGTCTGCGCCGTCGTATCGTTTCAATATCCCGTCTGAGATCAAAAAGGGTTGTGTCGCCATATCTTATCGTTAAAAAAAAGGGCGTTGCCGCCCTTCTTTCGTTGCGTTTATTATTTCTTGTTCATCACCGCGACAAAGGTCTTGCTCGCCTTAAAGGTGGGCACGCATCTGCCGTCTATCTTGATCCTCTCGCCCGTCTTCGGGTGCAAGCCCTCTTTCGGGGCGCGCTCTTTCGCGCGGAAATGGCCGAAGCCCGCGAAGGTAACGGTGTCGCCGCTCTTCAACGCTTCCGCGATCGTCTCGATGAACGCCTCGGACACACGACGGCAATCCGCCTCGGTAATGTTGGTCTTATCCGAAATAACCTTGATCACATCACTCTTATTCATACTAACCTCCGACATTGGGCACTACGTATATGATACAATATCGCGCACGCCTTTGTCAATACCCTATTTTTCCGAAATATCGGGGATTTCTTCCTTTCTTTCCGCCGCGATAAAGTAGATGGCTATCTGCAATCCGTAGACCACGGGGCAGAAGATGCCGGGATTCACCAAGCTGATCCACAAAAGCCCGAGATAGGAGAAGAAGACGGTGGATGAAAACTCCCTATCCTGCCCCTTGGAGAGGACGAAAAGCCGCTCTCTGAACATATAAAGATACGCCGCCACGCCGAAGAGCCCCATCGACCCGACCACCTGCACGGGCAAGCAATGATAACACCCGAACATTCCCTCTTTGTTCTGGTAGATCGCGCGCAAGCCGCGGTAGCCCATACCGGTGCCGAAGATCGGATAGATCCTAAAGTTTTTCGCCGCGACGATCATCATATTGCCGCGGTAATAGTCCGCCTTGACCAAAAGCGGTTTCAAGCTGTCGAACTTCACGATAAAGAGGGCGAGCCCGACCATAAAGAGCGAAGCGAGGATCGCGAGGTGCGTCCGACGAGCCCTTTTATCCTTCATTCGGAATAGGTTATACGCATACGCCGTCGCTGCGACCGTGCCGAACGCCAAGCCGAAAAAGATCACCTTGACCGTCCTGCCCGAGTCCTTGATCCCCTCGCCGTATAGGATCGAGAAGGTATCGCGGAAGAGGACGACCACGGCGAGCGAGATCGCGACGACCGCGCCGAAAATGATCGCGTTCCTGACGCGTCCCGCCTTGTCCGTCCACAGCGTGTAGCCGACGAGGAAAACGCACATTGCGCCGGCGAAGATCATGCCGCCCCTAGAGAGCGAAAGCACCGCCGCCAGTCCCTCCAGCACGCCGACGAGGAAACTGACCGCGCCGCGTGCACCGCCCTTGCGAGACAGATAAAAGAGGAAGGGCATTGTCAAGAGCACCGTCGTGGAAAGGTTGTTGCTGATCGAGGAGAGGCGCCGTTCCGAAAACTCCCAACCGCCTCCTTGTATCTCGGACAGATTGGAGAGATACTGCACCGCGATGATGAAGACGGCGAGCAAGCCGACGTAGAAAGCGGTCTTCGCGATATACTCCCTGAGGTCGTATTCGCCGTGCGGATTGATCCCCTTGACGAGGAGCGAATACAAAAAGAGCAAGCCGAAGCCGAGCCCGTAGGTATAGTAGAGCGAAGTGCCCGAAAGATAATGCTCGATCGGCAGGGAGAACAACCCGCCGAGGGCGAGCGCGACCGCGACCGCAAAGTATCCCTTGGTCAAGCCGCCCTTGTGCAGCTTCTTACGATAAAAGATGAAATGGAACAAAAGTCCGATCACGGCTGGCACGCCCATCACCCACTTCAGCGCCATAAAGCGGTCGAAACTGTCGTACAGGCGCAGGACGATCAAACCGATCAGCAAGAAGGGCATAAAGCCCGCGAGCGAATCGTCGGAAAGGATCAATTTGAATGCGATCAGGTAAACGAAAAAGACGACGCCCGCGACTTCCGCTCCGAAGAGGAAGAACAGCGCGGCGACGAGGGTCTCCCCCGCCATCCACGCTTCGCTTTGCATCGCCTTTCTGAAAAGCGCGAGAAGTCTTCCCGCGCCCGTCTTAATCCTTTCCGTTCCCGTCATTATTTCGTGATCGTGACTTTCTTTAAGTTACGCGGAGCGTCGGGATTGAGCCCCTTTTGCTTTGCGAGAGCGATCGTGAAAAGGTGCATCGCCACCGAATAAGACAGGGTACAGGACATCTTGTCCATCGTCGGCATTTTGACGCCGTAGGTCGCGAGATCGAGAAGATCCTTATTATCGCTGAAGGTCAATACGTTCGCATTCAGGATCTGCAGTCTCGTCGCAATGTCGCGGAAGTTCTCCGAGCATTCGCCGTCGGGAGCGAGAATGATCACGTTGATCCCCTCTTCCACGAGAGCGAAGGGTCCGTGCATAAAGTCGTTCGTGCCGTAGAACTGCGCGAAGGTATAGGCGCATTCGTTGAGTTTCAGCATCAGTTCCTTGCCGACGCCCTGCATCACGCCGCGCGACAGAATGATGAAGTTATTGAGATCCTTGACCTGTTCCGCCGCCTCTTCGATCGTCGGGAGCAGTTCGATCGCCTCTTCGACCACCTTGGGGAAGCTGCGGACGACGTCCATCATCGGCTTGCCCGAGAGGGCGATCGCCAGCATATACAGGACGGTCAGTTCCGCGATATAGCTCTTTGCGCTCGCGATACTGCGCTCTTCGCCCGCGCTGAGGTCGAGGTGATACTTGCCCGCCCGCGCGAGGGGCGAGTCGACGTCGTTCGTGATCGCGACGGTCAAGGCGCCCTGCTTCTTCGCCTGCGAGAGGACGGCGAGAGTGTCTATACTCCTGCCGCTCTGCGAGATCGCGACGAACAGGTGATCGGAATAGTCGACGTTGGCGCCGTACATCGTCGTGACCGACGGGTGCGCCGTACCGGACGGGATCCCCGCGAGGATCTCCGCGAAATACTTGAAGCAGAGACCCGCGTTGTCGCTGGTGCCTCGCCCGATGATCGTGATATTCTTGATCTTGCGCTTTTTGACCTCGGCGGCGATCTCCTCGACCTTCTTTTCGTTGGCTTGGATCGCGGCGAGGATCACCTCGGGTTCGGTCTTGATCTCATCGAACATGATGCTCATATCGGTTTCTCCTATTTGATGACGTCCACGCCGAGATAGGGGACGAGGACGTCGGGCACGCGCACGCTGCCGTCCGCATTTTGGAATTGCTCGACGATCGCGGGGATCAAACGGCTGGTCGCGAGACCGCTGCCGTTTAAGGTATGCACGAAGAGGTTTTTGCCGGTCTGCGGATCCTTGTAGCGGGTGCCGTTCCTTCTCGCTTGATAATCGTTCGCATTGGAGACCGAGCTGACTTCCTTATAGATGCCCATGCTCGGGATCCAGACCTCGATGTCGTAGGTACGCGCCATCGACGCGCTGCAGTCGCCCGCCGCAAGCTTGCTGACGCGGAAATGCAGACCGAGTTTCTTGACGAGGTTCGCCGCCTTGTTCACGAGCTCTTCAAACGCCTCTTTGCTCTTGTCCTGCGCGGCGTAAATGACCATCTCAACCTTATTGAACTGGTGACCGCGGATCATGCCGCGCTCCTCGGAGCGGTAGCTACCCGCTTCCTTGCGGTAGCAAGGGGTATAGGCAAAGAACTTCATCGGGAGTTTCGCCCCGTCGATGATCTCGCCCGCGTACATATTCACGAGAGCGGTCTCCGCGGTCGGGAGCATAAAGTGTCCTTTCTTGTGTTCCTCGCCCTCGAGCCAATAGACCTCGTCCTCGAACTTCGGGAATTGACCCGCGCCGAAGCCGCAAGCGTAATTGAGCTGGTGGGGCGGGAGAATGAACTCGTAGCCGTCCGCGAGGTGCTCGTTCACGAAGTAGTTAAGGATCGCCCATTCGAGGCGGGCGCCCATATTGCGATAGATCCAGTAACCGCCGCCGCCGAGTTTCACGCCGCGCTCGTAGTCGATCAGGCCGAGCTTGGTGCAGAGATCCACGTGATTCTGCGGCTCGAAATCGAAGACGGGTTTCTCCCCTTCGACGCGCACGACCTGATTATTCTCCTTTTCACCCGCGACGACGTCCTCGTCGGGCAGGTTCGGAAGGCGCGCGAGGAAATCGTTGATCTTGCCCTCGACCTCGGCGATCTTCGCGTCGGACGCGGCGATCTTGTCGCCGATCTCACGCATCTCTTTGAAGATCTCGGTCGTATCCTTGCCCTGCTTTTTATAAAGAGGGATCTCGCCGCTGACCTTGTTGCGTCTCGCCTTCAGCGTCTCCACCTCGGCGATCAACGCGCGACGCTCTTTGTCCCATTCGAGGAGCTCGTCGAAGGAGACGATCGCCCCCTTCTTCGCGAGAGCCGCCGCCACTAATTGACTGTCTTTTCTGATAAGTTGTAAATCGATCATAGTCCTACCTTCTGTTTTTCCCGCCCGAGGGCGGCTGTATTCTTATTCGCCGAGAAGAAGCTTCGCGGCATTGTTATAGAGGATGTCTTCCCGCTCCTCTTCCGTCAGGTCGAGGGCAAGGAATCTGTCGAGTTCTTCGTTCGCCCGCCACATCGGGAAGTCGGTGCCGAAGAAATATCTCTCGTGTCCGAAGCGGTGGATCAACTCCGCCGCACGGGCGGGATCGAGGAACCACAGCGAAGACGAGGTGTCGAAATAGACGTTCGGGAGATCCTTCAGGCACTCCACCTTATCCCACGCGGAATATCCGCCGAAGTGCGCGCCGATAAAGATCTGCTCGGGGTACTTCTCCGCCATACGCGCGAGGCGAGCGGGCGAAGAATAGTCGTAACGCTTGTCCCCCATATGCAACAGGACGGGCAGACGCCCCGCCGTCACGCGATATAGGTTCTCCGCGTCGTCGATATTGAACTTTTGGAAATCGGGGTGCAGTTTCACACCCTTCATTCCGCGCGAGATTGCGAGGTCGACCGCTTCTTCGATCGCGGCGTCTTCCATCTCGTTGTGCAGGGTCATGAAACCGATGAACTCGGGATGCGCCGTCATCTCGCCGTAGATATAGTCGTTGATGCTCTTCACCTGATGCACGGTGGTCGCGGTGCTGTGGACGACGTACTTCTCCACGCCGATCGCCGACCCTTCGCGGATCAAGGAGTCGGAGGTGCCGTCCTCTGCCATCTTGATGTCGTAGAAAGCGCCGATCGCCGTCACCGCTTTCGTCGCGATCTTCGCGGGATAGATGTGACAATGCGCGTCGATGATTCGATACTTTTTCCTCGCTGTCTCGCGTTCGGCGTTGTCGCCTTTCAGTACGATCATTCTTCGCTTTCGTCCTTCTTTTCGTCGAGATAGGTCGCGAGGAAGTCCGCCGTGTGGGTCAAGACGGCGAGCGGATAATCGCGGAATGCCGTGCTGACGGTGAAACTGCCGCCGCGCGCGCGGTCGTCGAAGCCGCCCATGTGCCAGTTGATCGCCATCGCCTCTTCGCGCGTCAAACGCATAAAGCCGCCGATGATATAGACCGATTTCTCGCCGTGCCCGTAGGGGAGTGTGTCCTCGACCTTGTAGTAGGGGACCTTCTCCCACGCACCGGTTTCCTTGTTCTTCACGTTGCGGTAATCCACCGCGTAATAGTTGACCTTGCACACGTCGTGCAAAAGCCCCACGATCGCGACCGATTCGGGTGAAAAGACCTCGCGCCAACCCTCGCCGTACTCCCCTTCGAGGAGCTTGACGAGGCGATGATAGACGTTCAGGCTGTGATCCAAAAGGCCGCCCTCGAAGTCGTTGTGGAACTTGGACGAGGCGGGCGCCGTGAAAAAGTCCGACTTGGTCATCAGGTAGTCGAGCAATTTGTCCGCACCCTCGCGCTTGATGAGCGCGCGATAGGTCGTGATGAACTCGTTATCGCGTTTGACCTGTTCCGCCATTTCAGTTCCTCATATCCGACGCGGCAAAGCCCGCCACGGCGAAGATCGCAATGATCGGGGTCAGGAAATAAGGGATCTCCGCATAAGCCGACAGCGGAGCCGCTTCCGTAGAGAGGAACTTTTCAACGATGATCGGCACGAAGTTTATCAGCGCGACCGCAAGCACCGTCGCGAAGACCAGCCACGCATTGACCGAACGGGACAGCGAGCCGTTGTGCACGCCGATGAAGGTCAGGAGCAATGCCGCGCCGATCGCGCCGAGGATCACGTAGCGCTCAAGATCCGCCGAGAGGGTAAAGCCGTCCATAAACTTGGGCATCATAATGAGAACGACGTAGCCCGCCACGACGAGAGCCAAATAAATGAGGGGCAGGATCGCGCCGCCGGCGGAGAATTCGCCGTGCGCCCTACCGAACGAGATCGCGAGGAAGATCGCGCCGAGCACGAGCAAGCCGTAGATCGCGTAGAAAGCGTATTCGCCGTAGTCCGCCACGATCTTTTGGATCGCTTCGACCTCAACGATCGGGGTCGCGCCGAAAAGGTTCACGAGCGCGAAGACCACGTCGGCGAGCAGGATAAAGAGGAATCCGAGCTTGCCGTTATGTCCGGTCAAGCCGAAGAGCGACACGAGCGCGACGAGTCCCGCGAATCCGGCGATCACGTAAGAGCTGAACATCTCACCGCCGAAGGTCGGGAGCTTCTCGGCAACCGTCGCCAACAGATCCACCGAAATCAATCCGATCACCGACGCCTTGTAGTACAGGAACCAGAATGCCGCCGCCAGGATCGACAGGATCGTCATAATGAGGGCGATCGGCTTCTTGTAAACGGAAGAACCTTTCATTGTATTATCTCCTTCCGAAGCGGCTTTGGACTTACGCTTCGACTTTTTCTCTTTCTCGTCGGGATGATTCTCCACGGCGACGAATCCGACGCGATTCGACGACCTGCCCACGTTGGACAGAGAGGCGGCGAACGCCATATCCTCTTCGGTCGGAACGTAGGGTTCTTCCTCGGCGGGCGCTTCCGCCGCGGGGATCTCCTCTGCGGGGATCTCATCCGCCGCTGCGGACGAACCTTCCGCAGGCTGCGGCTCCGTGGCTTCGGCAGTCTCTTCGGGCTCCTCGACCGTCTCCTCGACGCCGCCGAATGCGGGGGCCTCGAGAGAAGTATCGAACTCGAGCGTCGTCGGCTCTTCGACGAGAGCCTCTTCTACGGGAGCGGGCGCGGGAGCTTTAAGGCTCCCGGAATGGGTGGAGGTGTCTTCCTCGTCATTCGCGATGGCGGGGAGTTCGTCGTCAAGGAGCGCGGGATCCACGTCGTCCTCGAGCGTGATGTTGTTGTTGACGGGAGCAGCGTCTTCTTCGACCGAATCGGGTTCATTCTCTTCCGCGGCGATACGTGCGGCGTCCGCCTCTTCGGGCGTGGCGTCCTCTGCACCTGCGCCGATCGAACCGAATACGAGCGGCTCGTCGTCGGTAGCCGCGGGCGCGGCGGCAGGCGCTTCGTCCGTAAAGGCGCCTTCAACGGGGATCTCCTCGTTCGCGGCGGCGTCTTCCGCCTTCTCGGTCGGGGGGACGTCGTCCATCATCGCCAGTTCCTCGTCCGAAATGCCGATCTCGTCCACGGGAGCCTCTGTCTCCGCCTCTTGATCCTGACGTGCCGCGGCACGCTCTTCGGGAGAAACCTCGTCCATCATCGCGAGCTCTTCGTCCGAAAGACCGATCTCATCCACGGGCTCAGCGGGAGCCTCAACGGGAGCGGGTGCGACCTCGGGCGTAACGACCGAAGCGACTTCGGGCTCGACGGTGGCGGCGGGTGCGGGCTCTTCTGCGGCGACTTCTGCCGCGGCGGCGGCAGCGGCGGCCGCTTCAGCCGCTTCTCTCTCCGCCCTTGCCTTTTCCTTTTCGGCGCGCACCTCGGCTGCCGACTTCGCGCTCTTCTTCAGGAGAGCGTTGCAGAATGGGCAACGGATCTCTTCCGCGTCCAAGTCCACGACGATCGTTTCTTTACATTGGGGACACTTTCCTCTGCCGGATCTCATGTTTCCTCCTTTCCCTTATGCGCGCGCTTGTGGTAGGCGCGCGAAAAAAGTCTATATCTAACTATACTATACCGAAGCGGCTTTTTGCAAGTAAAATATAGGAAACGACAAAACCGACTTCGACGTCATACGCGAAACAAACGAAAACACCGGCAAATGAAAAAAGCCGATTTGTCCTGAAAATGCGAAGAAAACAAGTTTTTTGACGAATGCTCGTCATTCGTCAAAAAACTGCGCGTAGCGCCTAGAGTGGAGCGAAGCGAAACGTCTCTTGCTTATCATTCATCAAAAAACTGCGCGTAGCGCTAGAGTGTAGCGAAGCGAAACGTCTCTTGCTTGCCATTCGTCAAAAAACTGCGCGTAGCGCCTAGAGTGGAGCGAAGCGAAACGTCTCTTACTTGTCATTCATCAAAAAACTGCGCGTAGCGCCTAGAGTGGAGCGTGGCAGGCATATGGCACTAAAAAAGGCAGCGAAGAAGGGTTGCAGATGCAAGGCGCAACGAAAAAACCCCATAGGCGTGTACCGTACGAAGAATTAAGGCAGCGGAGAAGGGTTGCAGATGCAAGGCGCAACGAAAAAATCCCACAGGCGCGTACTTATTCGTACGTAACTGTGGGATTTTGAGTTGGAACACAGCAGATGCGCCCTTATCCGCTGCCGCTCTTTATACGGGGACTTTGACGACTATCTTCTCCACGCGCGAACCGTCGCCTTGTTGCGGACGGTGTGCGTCCTCGGGGAAGACGATCACGAAATCGCCGTCTGTGAGGGTCAGGAGATCCACGTCGCCGTGATAGAACGCGACGTCCTTCTCCTCGAAGCGATCCTCGTACATCGTCTGCGTGGCGAGGTCGGCTACGCCGAAAAGCTCCCTACCCTTCAGCACGAATTGGATGTCGATATACTTCTTGTGCGCCTCGATCTTGCACAGATCGGCGCTCTTGCTGTCGTAGCTCTGCACAAAGGCGAATACGCCTGCGTCGAGGTCGTAACGACCCACCTCTTTGGGTGCGGCGATCACTTCCTTGATGAAAGAAAACGCGATGGGGAATCCGGGATTGACGCCTGCGTACAAATCGCAGTTCCTGATGTTGTCTTTGATCATACTTTCTCTCCTTTGCTCCGCTCGTGAGCGGAAAATATTGCCAAGAATAGTATAGCGCGAAAACCGCGCGATTGCAAAGAATCTTTGACGAACGTTTACGATTCGTCAAAGATTCGCGCGTAGCGCTAAAGCGAGCGAAGGCGAGCGTCTTTCTAATTAGGAATTATGAATTAGGAATTAGGAATTGTGGATTTTTGACGCCTTGCTTGCAAAAGTCAAAAATCTGTGCGTCAGCGCTTAGAGCGAGCGTAGTCGAGCGTCTTTCTAATTAGGAATTATGAATTAGGAATTAGGAATTGTGGATTTTTGACGCCTTGCTTGCAAAAGTCAAAAATCTGTGCGTCAGCGCTTAGAGCGAGCGTAGTCGAGCGTCTCTTGCCTGCAATCAGCAAAGATCCGCGCAGGCGTTCCCCACCCCGGCGAGCAACGCTGCCGTTGGGGTCCCCGCGATATCGGCAAATATCGTGGGGTATTGGCAGCGAGGAGAAGGGTTGCAGATGCAAGGCAAAGTCACCCCAAGAAATACGCTATTTCTCGGGGACCCCGATACGAAAAAATCCCATAGGCGCGTGCTGTATGAAGAATCAAGGCAGCGGAGAATGCGGCAGAGACGAGCGCTCCGCGAGCGAGTGTGGCAAGCGTGATACCTCGCGCAACTCTAGTGATAAAACGGCAGCGGAGAAGGGTTGCAGATGCAAGGCAAAGTCACCCCAAGAAATACGCTATTTCTCGGGGACCCCGATACGAAAAAATCCCACAGGCGCGATCGCGCCATTGGGGTCCCCGCAATATTGCAAATATTGTGGAGTAGAGGCGCGTGCTGTATGAAGAATCAAGGCAGCGGAGAATGCGGCAGAGACGAGCGCTCCGCGAGCGAGTGTGACAGGCGCGTACCGAGCGTACGTAACTGTCACCGAGCGAAGCGGTAGCGAAGTATATGCCGCGTTATCCGCTGCCGTTAAAAAAAACACCCGCGTGTTTTCAATCAACAACCACGGGTGTTTTTTCTTCGGGTGAAGGGGGCGGAGAACCGCCCCGTTCACTCGGTCGTCAATTATTTCTTGCCTTTCTTGCCGCCTTTCTTAGCGACGGGCTTTGCCGCGGGAGCGGCTTCCTCAGCGGGCGCTTCGGGAGCAGCCTCTTCAGCGGGAGCCTCGGTCACTTCTTCGGCGGGAGCGGCCTCTTCGGTCGCAGCCGGAGCCTCGGCAGCCTCTTCGGCCTTGGGAGCTTCTTCAGCCTTATCCGCAGCGGTTTCCTCAGCTTTCGCCTCGTCCGCCTTGTTGTCGCCGCCCTTCTTCTTTTTGAGGAGGAAGAACACGGCAACGGCGATGGCGGCAACGCCAACCACACAGCCGATCACGATGCCCGCGATGGAGCCGCCGGTCAGGACGTACTCGACCACGTAGGTGGAGAAGTGGGTGGTCTCGAAGGAGAGGGTGCCGTTCTCGAAGACCGCATTCATATCGGTCTTCTTGCCGTTCTCGTCCACGTAGTAGACCACAGCCTTCTTGCCGCCCGGAGCCTTGTTCTCGAAGGAAGCGGTAATGACCGCCTTGCCGCCGTCGAAGGTGGCGCCCTTCAAGGTGACCTCGATCACGAATTCCGCATTCTTCAGCTCCTTCTTGGCAGCGTCGATGTCGGCCTTCTTGGTCTCGGTGTAGACGATCTTGACGTCCTCGGCAGTCGCAAGCTTCTGGAGAGCCGCCTTGTCGAAGGTGACGGTCGCCGTCGTGCCGATCTCGATCTCGAGGGTCGCAACGGGCGCGTCCGCAGCCGCGGCGATGACGTTCTGAATCATATTCTTGATGCTGACGCCCGCCTCGCTCTTGGCAGCCTCTTCGGAGATGGTCTCTTTCTGCTCGACGACCTTCTCGCCCGCTTCGTTGGTCTCCACCTTGCCTGCCTTCGCCTTCACGGTGTAGGTAGCGTTCTCGGTGGTCAAGACGTAGTTCGCGTTGTTCGCGGAGACGACGGTGATCGGATAGGTGCCGATCGCGTTCTTGTCCGCGGTGGTCGTGAGGGTGTAGACCTTGTCTTCGCCCACGATGCCGGTATTGGTCGCGGTCAGCGTGGCGAGGTCCTCCTCAAAGAAGGATTCCTTGTTCTCCGCGGTGACCTTGACTGCCTTCTTGGCGATCGTGAAGGTGGTCTCCAACGACTGCGAGCCGTAGTTGGCAAGGTTTTCGATGACGACGAAGAAGATGTACTCGCCGGCTTCGGTCGGAACGCCGTCCAAGACGTCCAGATCCGCGATGTCGGCAAGGAACTCGTCACCGCCGTCGGCGTACTTGATCGGAGCGTAACCGATGGTCAGCACGTCCTTTTCAAGCAGGAGCAACGGGGTGTCGCCGTTCACCCAATCCTCAACCGTCCAGTCGGGAACGACCGGGGTGCCGTAGGTCACGTCCGCGACCTCGGCGTTGAGGAACAGGTCTGCCTTCTCGACGACGAGCGTGCCGCCCACGAAGGTAATGGCATAGTTGCCGGAGGTCAAGCCGTTCGGGGTCACGTCGTACTCACCCACGACAGAAGCCGCGGTGTAAGTCGTCGCAAAGCCAAGCTTGCCGCCGAGCGCCTTGGCGTCATCCTCGTACGCGAATCCTTCAAAGGTGAGGACGTCGCCGTCAAGGACGAACGCTTCGCCGTAGGTCGTGGAATTATTCTCGAAGGTCACGGTGAGCGCCTTCTTCGCGATGGTGAACTCGGTAGAGACCGGATTCACGGCGTAGTTGGCGATGCCGACGATGTTGATCCAAGCGTAGTAGGTACCCGCAGCGGTCGGCATGGTGGCGAGCGACGCAAGGTACGCCTCCGCCTCTTCCTCTTCGAGTTCGTTGATCGCCGCCTCGAGCTTAGCCTTCGTCTCGTTGAGCGTGCCATCCTTCAAGAAGTAGTAGAGCAAGACGTTGTTGCTCTTGATCATATCCGCGGACTGACCGTTCTTCCAGCCGGTGACGGTGATGCCGTCGCCGATCACGGGAGCCTTGACCGCCGTGCCGTACACGCCGTTATTGACGTTGATCGCAACGGTGAGCATCGCGGCGTCGACCTGCAATCTGCCGGTCTCAAAGGTGATGTCGTAGTTGCCGGAGGTCAAGCCGTTCGGGGTCACGTCGTACATGCCCACGCCGGACGCCACGGTGTAAGCGGTGGTGAAGCCAAGCGTGCCGCCGAGGACGGTTGCATCCTCGCCATCGGCAAAGCCCTTGTACGAAACGACGTTGCCGCCAAAGGCGAACGCATCGCCGTACGTCGTGGAAGCGTTGTCGAACTTCACGTTGAGCGCCTTCTTGGCGATCGTGACTTCCTTTACGTCCATCGCGGGGCTGTAGTTCTTCACGCCCTCGACCAAAAGCAGCACGAAATAGGTGCCCGCCTGCGTCGGCAGCGCTTGATACTTCGGCAGAGCCGCCTCCATCTCCTCTTCGCTCTCGAACTGCATGAAGAACGCCATCTGGAACTCGTTGAAGTCGGCGTAGTCGCCCTTCGGGAAGTAGTAGACGGTCAGATACGCCGCAAGCGCCTCTTCGTCCAAAGCGGACAACGTGTTTTCTTCACCTTTGACCCAGCCGGTCGTGACGATGCCGCCGTTTGCAAAGGTCGGCTTGGTGAGCGCGGTGCCGTAGGTCACGCCCTTCACGTCGATCGCCGCTTCAAGCGCCTTCTCGCCAATGGTGACGTAGAGGGTGCCGAACGCGTCGTTGTGGTTGTCGGCAACGACCTTGTAGAAGACCGAATATTTCTTCGCGTCTGTGACATCGGGAACGGTGTCTTTCCACTCGTCCTTGTCGCTCAGCCTGTAGGAGAAGGTCGGGTCCATATCGTTCACCGTCTCCGCATAAGCGTTAACGGTAGCGACCTGGCCTTTGCCGGTGTAGACGAGATTCGTCGTCTGCGTCACGTGATGAGCGATGAAGTCCGCTTTCGTGACGACGAGCTTGTTGTGTTCGCCGTCGATGACGAGCGCGGTGACGGTGTAGTTGGTGTTACCCGCGAGCTCCGCCTTCAAGACGTAGGTGCCGACCGCGGTTTCGTCGTCCGGAATGATCGGATCGCCGCCCTCCAAGGGCTCGAGCCACACGTTCAGCAACCTGTTGTCACCGGTGAAGGTGTCACCCGTGCCGAGATCGACGTTCGCCGTGAAGTAGTAGTCGTTGGCTTCCATCCTCTCGCCGAGCGCAAACCAAGCATCGGTGTCGCCATAGGTGACGGATGGAATGTTCGCCGTCTCCCAATCGAAGGTCACGGCGATCGTCTTCTTGGTGATAGACCAAGTAAAGATGCTGTCGCTCACGAGCGTATAGTTGCCCGATTCGAACGCGGCGATCGAATAGGTGAAGCCGCCCTCTTGATAGTTCCTCTGAGACAGGTCGTCCTCGGTCGCGATGTCGTTATACGCGTTGAGGTCGCCGGCATTGACCAAATTGTCGTATGCCACGGTGACTTCGTGCGCCAAGCCGTCGTAAGCAACCGTCGCGCCGGAGGACGCAACCGCGTTGTCAAGCGACCAAACCACGCTGACGGGACGCCTGGTGACCGCGCAGGTAAGATCAAAGTCAAAGCCCGCGTAGTTGTAGACGCCCTGATCCGCACCGTCCGCCATGAAGGTCATGCCGTTGATGTTCGTGGTGCTCGAACCCGCGTTGGTGTAATAGTTCGCCTTGACGAGGATGTCTTCCTCGTTCACGCCGTGCGCCCTGATCTGCAGGACGTATTGGTTGCCGCAGTAGACCGCGGACAGCGTCTTGCCGCCATCGACAGCCGCGAAGGTGTAGCCGCTTTCCATCAGCTTTTCGTCACACCAAACCTTGGCGTAGAAGTCGCCGGCGGTGAGCGTCACGCGATTGATCGACCAAGCCTTGGACGCTTGATACGGATTGATGCGATAGTTGTCGTTCTCGCCGTAGAAGGTGTCGGAGTTGATCCGGACCTCGTAATCGTACGCGTTGGTGCCGGCGCAGTGGTTCTGCGTGTAAGCCAAGGCAACGTGATCGCCCTCGCAAACGTTGGTGGTCGGATCGGGCACCAAGGTGTGCTCGCTGCCGTCGTACGTGACGCTGAGCTCGTCCTCGAAGTCAACAAGCGCGCCGTCGAAGTACCAAGCCAATTCGAGGGTGCGCTTTTCAATCTCCCACGAGAAGGTGGCGTCGGCAAGAAGCTTGTAGTTCGCCGTCGCGGCTCCCGTCGCGGTGAGGTTGAGGCTCATAGCGACCGTCGAGGTGTACTCGCCGCTGTTGATTTTGGTGTCGTTCACGACGACCGGGGTCAGCGTTTCACCGTCCATAACGCCCGCAAAGGCTGCGGTGACGACGTAGTCGTGCCTTGCGTAGGTGACCTTCGCGCCGTCTGTCTTCTCGACGCCGTCAATGTACCAAGCGTTCACGGTGACCGTCGCCTTGCCGATCGAAACGCCGTAGGTGTTGTTGCTCAGCGCGTAGTTCGGGTCGGACGTAGTCGCGACCAAGATGTAGTTGCCCGCGTCCTTGAAGTCCGCGCCGCCCTGAATGCTGACGGTGACGGCGATCGGGGTCTCCCCGTCCGTCGCCGAAGCGATCTGATAGGTGGCGGCAGACTGCACGGTGCCGTTGTAGGTCCAGGTCGGGATCACTTCGGGCCAAACGACCGCGATGGTCTTGGTGCCGACGGAGAATGCCTGCGTGGCGCTCGTCGAACCGTCCAGCGTGTAGTTGTCCGCGATGTCTCTGTCAAGGTCGATGTTCGCCTGCGTGTTGGCAAAGGTGACCTTCGCAACGTAGCTGCCCTTATTGGTGGGCGCGCCGGCAAGCGGCGAAGTGAAGGAGGTGTCGGAAGCCGCGTAGTAGGTGACGGTCAACGCGAGTTCATCCATCGCACCGCCGTACTTTCCGTTGGCGACCATCGAGCTCGTGGAGACGCCGAGCGCTCTCGGAGTGTCCTCTTCGTAGACAAACTCGAAGGGAGTCTCGTCCGCGTCGCCCGTCCAAGTGAAGACGAGGGGCATGCGGTTGATCGTGAAGTTGACCGTGTTGTTTGCGATCGCGTAGTTGTCTGCGCGAGCGCCGGTCAAACGGAAGGTAAGATCGGACCAAGTGCCGCAATAGGTCACGCCGCCGTTCCATGCGTAGTACAAAGCGTCGGAATCCTCACCCGCCTGGAAGAGGTCGTTGCCGAGCACGCCGGAAACGCTGTCAAAGGTCGGCTTTTGCTCCGTGCCGTTGTACACCAGGTTGGTGCCCGTCCAGGTGAAGGTCAAGGTCGCTTTCGCGATCGAGACCGCCTTCACGTTCACGTCGCCCGCGGTGCGGACTTCGTAGTTGGCGTTCGCGCTGGTCGCGATGAAGGAGTAATCATCCGCGTCTTTGAAGGTCTTGCTGCTCTGCTCGGTGACGGTGAAGTTGATCGTGCCGTCGCCCGCCACGCCCTCGGCTGCCGCGCTCGGGAAGCTCTGGATAGCGCCGCTATAGGTATAAGCGCCCTCCTCACCCGTGCCGTTCAACGTCCAAATCGGGGTCAAAACCTTCGGGGCGATCGTGTACTTACCGACCGTGCCGTCCCACACGCCGTGGCTGTCCTCCGCGGAGGTCGTGTAGTCCGCCGCCGCGAAGGTCACGTCATAGTTCGGGTTGCCGGTCGGAGTGCCCACGATGAAGTAGGTACCGACGGGATTCGCCGCAGCACCCGCCTTGGTTCTGCCTTGGTACTTTTCGTCCATCTCATCGTAGTAGATCTCCCAAACGCCGAGCGTGAAGGGAGCGGTATCACCGAACGCGGTGGTGTTGTCGCCGGTCAGCGCAACGTGGGTAAGCGCCGCCCAATCCGCAGCGCCGTAGACCGAGGTCTGGTTGTTGATGCTGACGGTGATCGGCTTGGGATCGACATACAACTTGCCGTTCGTGATGATGAGGTTGTAGTCCGCGCTCGTAAACTCGCTGAGCGCGATGCTGTATTCGCCCGCCGCTCTTTGATTCGTATCCGCGGTGTCGTAGACGCAGGTGATGGTCTTTTCGCCGCCGATCTGCGCAAAGGTGTCGCCATTCACCCAACCCTCGGTGTCGAGGTCGTCCAAGGTGATGGTGCGCGCCGTGCCGTAGTAAACGTGCAGATTGGTCTTAACGGAGATCGTGAGATCCTTCTTGGTGACCTCGTAGGAGTTCGTTTTGTTCTCCTGACTGATCGCGTAGCAGAACGCCCTGCTGCCCTCGCCTTCGTAGGCGCTGACGTAGATGTCGTAGAGGCCGACGTGGGTCGCCGCCGTAACGTCGGTGCCGATGACGTACACCTTGCCTGCGTCAGCGGCAAGGATGCTGCCGTCGGTGACCGAGCCGGTCAATTCGACGTGGGCGGAGCCGTAAACGCTGCTCTTGCTGTCAACGGTGACGGTGATGGGACGCTTTCCGATGGAATAGGATTGGGTCTTCACGTCGGGGAGGACGTAGTTCGCCGCGTCCGCACCGGTGAGCCCGGTCACGGTGAGCGTGTAGCCGTTCGCGTCGACGTTGCCGTCGCCGGTCACGGTGAAGTCGAGGTCGTCACCCGCCTCGAAGTTGTTGATGTAGAAGTTGCCGGAGTTAGCGGCGGTCTTCAGGTACTTGGCGGTGCCGTCGTAGACGAAGCCGGGGTTGGAGTAGCTGAACGCCACCGTCCTGGGCGCGATCGTGAAGGAAGTGGCGAAGTACGCCGCCTCCGTGCGGTCGGTGTCGCCCGGATCGCCCTCCTCGTTGGTGGCATAGAAGTTGCCCCAAGAGTAGGAAATGCGGACGTAGTAGGTGCCTGCCAGCGTGGGCCAGTTCGCCGTCACGGAGTTGCCGTAGATCAAGTTGGTCCTGGGCACGTTGTCAAACAAGGTCAACCAACCGTCCTCGGCGTCTGCACTCACGGTGTTGTACTTGACCGTGACGGAGTAGGTGTTGACCGAACCGGTATCCTCGGCAGGGATGTCCTCGTCGGCGATGTCGGCAGTGATGCTGAGAGCCGTGCTCGGATCACCGTAGGTGTAGTCGTCGATATTCGGCGTCATCAAGAGCGGAGCCTTGTTGATCGTCAGATGGACGGCAACGTAGTTTTGTTCGCTTACCGACATAAAGACGTCGTTATACGTGAGATCCGACGCTTCGATCTTGTACGACGTGCTGAAATCGGTCGTAAACGCGGTGTGGTTGCCGGCTCCAACGAAATTCGCCGTGTTCACAGCCTCCATCTCGAAAATGGGATTGACGTCGCCACCATCCGTTGAGAGGCCCCAAGGCAAACCGCCGGGATTCATCATCCAGCTCTCGCCGTTGTTGGTCGCCAGCAAGACGCTGCTTTCCGAAGCCTTCGGCGCATAGAGGTAGAAGTCCCACGCGGCGCTGCTGTATTTCTCGGTGCCGTCGTAAACGAAGACGTTGGTCTTGGGTGCGGAGGGTTCGGCGTAGATCTTCGCCTTGGTCACGACGAAATCGCCATCCTGAGTGGAGGTCTGATAGTTGGTGGGATCAACGCCCATCCAGGTAACGGTGAGGAAATACTCCCACGTACCGGGCAGATAGTCCGCCCAATTGACCATACCCATCTGATAAGTAGAATCCAACTCGCCGGTAGACTTCAAAATGCCCTTCCAACGGAATTCGACGTTGACGGGGAAATCAGCAAAATTGCCGTCGTGCTCGTAGAGGTAGTATTCGATTTGGAAAGGATTGTTGTAGGTGAGAGTGTTGTTGTTCACGACGCCGACCCAACTGTTGGTGTCTTGACCCCATTGGAGAGCCACGTCCTCATCGTTTTCCACACGCGGACCGAACGAATAACGCACGTATTCCTTCCCGATGTTGAACGCGGCGGTCGCATGATCCTCAAAGGGATATGCGCCCTGCTCGAAGACGTAATTGGCATCGCAGTCGTCCGCGACCGTCAAGGTCACGGTGTAATCGACGAGCGCACGATCGATGATGGGCTCGGTGACGTCGTTGTACTCATCGTCCTTGATCTCCATCTTCGTGGGATCTTCGGGAAGCATCGCGTAGTGAGTGTTGTTGAAATCCCATCCGAGATACATCGCCTGACTCTCAAAAGCGGTCTGCTTGTAGTACACCGCATAGGTGGGCAATTGCGCCTCTCCGTTGTAGGTGGGCTCGGTGGTACCCCAAGTGATGTAGAAAGGACGCTTGTTGATCCTGACGACCGTGTCAAAGTACTTTTCGATCTCGTAGTTGCCGGGGATGTCGGTGCACGTTGCGTCGTGATTGTCCGCGTCTTTGCCTTCCTTGTAGCGGAAGCCGATCAGGATGCTATTGTATTCGCCGACCTCCGTCATCGTGGTGACGCGCGTGTAAGGATCGGAAGGATCGGAACCGAGCGGCCTCCAAGTGAAGCCCGCGATGTAGTAATCGTAATCCATCGTGATGATGTCATAGAGGGACGAGGACATCACGCCGGAATCGGGTTCATAGTAGAGGGAGATATCGTCGGCGAAATCCAGCCCGGTGTAGTAGAAGTCGAAAAGGTCATGACCCAATGCGTTGTTTTCAATCAACCCATCGGGGTCTTCGGTGTACATCGGGATGCTCACGTTGCCGGAATCGGCGATCTGTTGCGGACGGATCGTGAAGGTGTGCGTCGGGTTGGTGAGCTTGTAGTTGCCCGCCTTGCCGTTGCTGCTGTGCAAAAACGCCTTCCAGACGTAGGTGTCCGCATTGCTGGCGGCGTCCAACTCGATCTGTTCACCCCATTCGGAGTCCGCGGAGGGAACGAACGCAAAGCGCACGTAGTCGATGTCGATGCCCGGGGTGTCTTCGCTGTTTTGAGATTCGCAGCCGTAGACGCCGAAGGGACCGGTGAATGCGCTCTTCCAATCGGACGCACCGTTATAATCGTACATCGTGTCCACCAGCGTCAAATCCGTCGGATCGATTCCGTACACGCTGTAGTCCGCGCCGTCCGGCAAGGTGTCCGTATTCGACCAATTGATCGTGAGCGAAGCCGGCACGATGTCGTAGTCGACGTAGAACGTCTCGTTCGAGATTCCCGTCTCCGAAGCGGGCACCGTCACGACCAAGCGATATTGACCGACCTCAGTCGGATAGTAGGGGTCGGAGTGTGCGCCGAGCGGCGTCTCAAGGTCGTTGCGATCGTAGTATACGCCGTCACAAGAATTGATATCACCCGCCATCCATTCGTAAGTGGGTTCTTCCATACCGCCACCCATAAGCTTGCAGATCTCGAAGTTGGGTTTTTGCATTATGTTAGGCAGATCAACTGAAAGCGGATCGGGATTATATGTATAACTGAAAACGTGGCCCGGCAACTCGGGGTCCGTCATCAACTCGTAGCCATCCATCGTTGCATAGACCTTGCCCTCGTACTCGACACTCGGAGCCGGCCTCTCTGCCGACGCCGCGGGAAGAGCGGGCGATGCATACGCCAGCACCAGTCCAAACGTGAGCACCAAGGCGATCACGAGGATGAGCGGTACGAGGCGCGTAGTTAATTTTTTACTCATACAGTAAACCTCCTATATTGTCTTTCGGGTGCTTTGCACCCGATCATTCCAAGTCAATTCCCCGTTTGTCGGGGCGCCTTTCCATCATACCGTCGATCGGCGACGTCATCACCTGCCCTTCCCTCGCTCCTATACGCATTTGCACGCGTCTTTTCCATAGGAGCGCGCACACACGCGTGCGCAAAAAGAAAGATAGGTTAGTCAATGCCCCAATGCGGACACCAACTACCGAACGACAATATCATTCGCACGACGGCTCCCAAGCATAAATGACGTCCTTAATGCCCTTTCCCCATCGTACTATATGGAAAAGTTATCTATATGATACCGCAACCTGTAAAGAAAGTCAACTATTAAGCCGCCTTAATTTTTGATAAAAAAAGGAAAAATATTTCTCGCGCACGCGTACGCGCGAATCCTAATTAGATATATATGACGTATGTCTGCTATTCCAAAAAAGGGGTGGGCTTTTGACGATCGCAGGCAAACGAGGCGTTTCGCTTCGCTCTCTTTAAGCGCTATCGCACGATTTTTGACTTTTGTAAACAAGGTGTCAAAAATCTCAATTCCTAATTCCTAATTAAAGCGACGCTCCGCTCCACTCTGGGCGCTGCCGCCCAAAATATCTTTACTTCCCCCCTGCCCTTTGCATTATAATCATCGTATGGAAAGACCGGAAGTCATGCAAAAGCGCCACGCCGCCCCCGAAACGGTGCAGATCGAGTGCTAGTATGACGGCGACGAGGATATTCGCACATTCGCCGAGAAGCACCGCTTCCTGAAAAAGGATTATTGATCCGATCATCGCGTCGCGCAGAGCCTGCCGACGCGGTTTTTCTCCCTATATAGTCCCTACGAGTCCCTAAGAGCGAGACGAGCGACGAGCGACGGGCGACCACGGATCGCACCCTGCGCATTTCTCCCCGCCGAGAGCGCGCTCGGGCGCGATGGCGAGCCGACCGAATCGACGCGTCACCCCATCGAAAACGCAAATCGAGAAGATTTTTACAAAAAAAGCGAAAAAACCTCATTTTTTTTCAAATACCCCTTGACAAGGTCAAGAAAAAAAGAGTATTATATGTAATGTTCCGTCGCGGGGTGGAGCAGTCCGGTCAGCTCGTCGGGCCCATAACCCGAAGGTCGCGAGGTTCAAATCCCGCCCCCGCAACCAATCAGATAGACTCGTCGCAAGACGAGTCTTTCTTTATACCTAACGGCGGGATTTGAACGAGAGCGTTAAGAAATCGACAGTTGACTTCTGTCGATTTTAGCGGTTGACCGAAGCTCCGAGTGAAGGAGATTTTACGCGATAACGGGATCCTTCGCGAGGAGCAAGAGCAAATCCCGCCCCCGCAACCATTCAGATAGACTCGTCGCAAGGCGAGTCTTTCTTTATACCCAACGGCGGGATTTGAACGAGAGCGAACAGAAAACGCCACAGTGTGGCGTTTTCCGCGATGACCGAAGCCTGCCTCGGAGCATTCCGCCGGTAAAAACGATCTGCGACGAGGCAGGCAAGAGCAAATCCGCCCCCGCAACCATATGAATAGTCCGCAAGCAATTGCGGACTTTTCTTTATCCCAAGACGGTGGGATTTGAACGAGAGCGTTAAGAAATCGACAGTTGACTTCTGTCGATTTTAGCGGTTGACCGAAGCTCCGAGTGAAGGAGATTTTACGCAATAACGGGATCCTTCGCGAGGAGCAAGACCAAATCCGCCCCCGCAACCATAAGAAAGTCCGCAATTTGTTGCGGACTTTTCTTTATATCTCTATCGGCGAGATTTGAACGAGAGCGTTAAGAAATCGACAGTTGACTTCTGTCGATTTTAGCGGTTGACCGAAGCTCCGAGTGAAGGAGATTTTACGCAATAACGGGATCCTTCGCGAGGAGCAAGACCAAATCCGCCCCCGCAACCATATAAAAGTCCGCAATTTGTTGCGGACTTTTTTCGTGCCCAAACGGGGGGATTTGAACGAGAGCGAACAGAAAACGCCACAGTGTGGCGTTTTCCGCGATGACCGAATCCTGCCTCGGAGCATTCCGCCGGTAAAAACGATCTGCGACGAGGCAGGCAAGAGCAAATCCCGCCCCCGCAACCATATGAATAGTCCGCAAGCAATTGCGGACTTTTTTCTATACTCGCGAGCGATGGGTGCCTGCGCCGACGTCAATCGGGCTTTTTGAAGAAACAGTGTTCTTCGGCGAATGTGCGAATATCCTCGTCGCCGTCGTAGTAGCACTCGTTCTGTAGATCCTCGGGGATGGCACCAAGCTCGTACAGCTTCTCAAGCAAGTTGTAACGGCACGTGCGGCACAGCGATAACTCGTAAGCAGCGCGGAAGATCTCCGGCGGGAGATCCACGCCGTAGTCGCATTTTGCGCCGATGATATCGCGCACGACCAAGTGCCAAGGCGCGTCTTTCTCAATATCCGCTTCCAATCGGGGGATCATCGTGGTCAGAAGATTCTTGTCCTTCGGGTCGTAATGATGGATAAGCGGCCTCAGCGTCCACCAATCGGGTCCCTCGACCGCGATGCGCGCCAGGGCGTAAGAGCGCGCCCTTTTGTGCGACAGTTTGCAGAAGATAGATTTCGCACTCCCTGCGATCCCCTCGTCGAAATGTTGCAAGCATTCGACGAGATCCGGAAAGTTGCTTTCCTTTTTCAGATCGATGCCGCTTGCATATAACAACTCGTGGTAAGGCAGATTCACCTCTCTGCGCAACCGGTTCAGGCGAGCTTTGACGTCTTCGTCCGCGTCGCCCTCGTCCTCATCATCGTCTTCTTCGCCCTCTTCGCCCTCGTCCTCATCATCGTCTTCGTCGCTCTCATCATCGTCTTCGTAATCAACATCTTCTAGGTCGAGATCGCTGCGCTGAAAGATCTCCTCCTCGGTGGGGCCGTCGTCCTCTTCGTCCTCTTCGACTCTTTTCGGATCGAAGACGTGGGGATCCGCTTCGAGCAAGCGCTCTTTCAGCGGGGCGAGAAAGGTATCCTTAAAGGCGCGACCGCGGCGCACCACGCCGATCACGTCTTCGTCATCACTGAGGCAGACTTCGTCCGCCATAGCCTTGTAAATATCCAATAAAAAGAGATCCACCTCGTGGGTATGCACGTCTTTAAGGGGCAAAAGCACGTCTTTCGGCATATAGCGCAGATGGTGATAAAGCCAATCGAAATGAGAGTATTCCTTCGTGAGGTTGTCGCACAGCCCACCGAGATCGGTCGCAATGCGCAAAAGATTCCGTTCGACCGACGCGTCGAGCAGCGCCGAGCAGAGCACGCACAAGAACTCTTCTTCGTAAAGCGCGCAATACTTCGGCGTGAAATCGGGCGCGCCGATCATACGAACGAACTCCTCGTAACGGGTCAAAAGCGCCTCTTCCGCCCGACGGTACCCGCCCTTTGCGAACTGCCCGAGCAAAAGGACGTATTGGTGGAAAAGCTCGCCGTCCTCGTCAAAGGGGAACGGCAAAAAGGCATTGATCAACGGAATAAGGAAGTTCTCGGGATCGTCATAGCAAGAGACCAACCGATACATATATTCGTCGAGCGTGCCGTCCGACTGGATATTGATGGTCAAACTATGCAGACACCCCCATTGCACGATGTCGCGAAACTTCTCCTTGTCCTCGGTCTTGAGCGCGATATACGCCCT
>Ga0265300_10000618_pt1 | contig 37440 bp, 63 predicted proteins | sample AusTroGonzalo_MG_FD_193482 | JGI IMG/M metagenome (GOLD analysis project Ga0265300, IMG submission 193482) | Bovine rumen microbial communities from tropical cattle in Woodstock, Queensland, Australia - Gonzalo_03 | ecosystem: Host-associated > Mammals > Digestive system > Stomach > Rumen ...
TCCTGCCTGTTTTAACTGCTGAGCGAGAGCCTTTGCGTATTTCTTAAGCTCGTCCTTCTCAATCCCTTCTATCGGGTCGGCATGGTATATCCTAGAATCCCCGACGTCCCAGAACCGAAAGTTCTTTACATTAGCCGTGTAAGCGATTTCCTTGCCCTTTTTTGTAGTCCCGGTACATCTGACCTTGGAATATACCCCATCGATGCATTTGTCGACGTTCTGGACGAATACATCGCTCCTGCCATTGAATGTATAGTAGTTCTTAGGGATATACTCGCTCCTGAACTCGTCATATCCCACTACTATATATCCATCGCACGTCTCTTCGAATTTCCAGTGCTTATTCAAGCGGTCATCGGAGAGTAATTTGCCGAGGGTCTCCAGGGCATCAAGACCCGTCATTTTGGCAGTGACCTGCATGGTTATGATATTAGGACTTTCAAACGTCCCATCGGCAGAAAGGTCGCAGTCATAATCGTCCTCCAACCCGAACTTGGTCATTATAGCCTCCACGATCAATGAAGGTGTGTCCGTAAGCTCCACATCATCCCCGAAGGATTGGTCATTGAGATAAACTCCCGTCTTATTCCTGCCGGACAGCGAAACGGTAGGACCGCCTCTTTGGATGCTCGCCTCGTCGATATATGCCGTCCCGAGATTCACAAGTGAAGAGTCGCCGTATGAAACGCCCAGCTTCATTACTGATGAAGGTGCGAAGAGCGATGCGTCCGAAGTATAGAGTGAATCGTCTATATTCTTAAGGGTCGCATTTATCTGTGTGATGGGATTGTCCACCTGCAGGAGCTGGTCGACGTTCTGAGTATACGCAGATGCGTCCTTCATATATACATAACGGAAGAAGTAAACAACATCATTGTTCGTGCGCTCCATTATCATCGTGAAATACACAGTTCCTTCGTTCGTGTGGTCATGCTCTATTACTGAATAGCTCGGCTCATATAATTTCACAGCCGAGCTCCATCCTAGATATTGGTCATATATGCTGTAGCAGAATTTCCCTTTATCGAAGAAGGCTTCCCTCTTCCCATCAAAATAATCTACCACTGCGCCTGTCTTATCCGTATCCTCGACATACTCCCAGGAGCCCCAATTGAATGAGCTGTCGCATTCGCATACATACAGATGCCCACCCGACGAAACCTGGAGCCCGAATCCGTCGCGCTTATAATATGTCGAGAAATCCCTTATTGTCCCACTGCTATATACCACAGCGGTGGTCTCACTGCCCCATCCAAGGGATGAATGGAGCTTATAGTATATCGTCCCGGATTTGACATAGAACAGACCCACGCCATCGGGAGTCTGACGAGCCGAGAGCATCGATGCCCCCGATTCCACGAGCGTGGTCTCTTCATCCGTGTTAAGATCGATATATTTTATCGCACCGTTGTAAAGGTAGAAGACCCAGGGATATCCCCTTGTCACATATTCTATGCCACCGCCCATCTTTGCGTAAGAAAGGGAATCGAAGACAATGTCGCATTTTGCTGCAGTTATATCATCGAGATTCCATGTATTCCAGTCTATATCCGATGCCTCTGTTGAAAGCTTGCTCCAGCGCACGTGCAGTTTACCGCTCCTGACATACGCTATCCATGCAGATTCATCTTCGCCTCCCCTTTTAGGGTGCGAGACCGCTATCGCCACATCCTTGACAGTATCTTTTGTGGTCTTTACCGCTCTACGCCTTTCCGTGAAGTCGATATCATCAAGGATTGTCTCCTTCCTTGCAATTATCAGGGACAGTTTCGGATTCGCATTATTCGCCGTATTCTGGTTCTTTAGAGCGGTTTTTTCCAATATAGAGTTAGAGATATCAGTCCTCATGCCGTCTCCTTTATAATCGTGAAATGCCCGACTCCATGACCGTCTTTCCATTCCTTCCAGTCTATGGTATCTTCTTCTATTATCCCAGTCACTGCTTGGAGTCCGTTCCGCTGGATGAACTGCACGGGATAGCACTGATCATTTGCCGAATCGATACTATTTCTGTTTGTCGAAGTCGAGCAGTAAACATCCATTTCATATCTTACAAGCGCATTCCCGGTCTGCTGTGAATAAACAGTGCCGTCCAGGGCAGTGCTTATCACTTTCTGTGCCGTATGCTTTTTCTTGTAGTTCAGCACTTTGCCGACCACCGTCTCCCCAATCATAAAATCCATAGCCGCCATATAATCACATCCTCTTCTGCCGTCTCATGACGCCTGTAGTATGGTTTATTACATAGTCATATATCTCTTCATTATTTCCGTCCCTATCAATACCTCTTACAGTGATAATGCCAGTATGATTTATTATATATGGCTGTTGATTCCTGTAAAATCCACTGTTGATCACGTTTCTTACCGCTTCCTGGATTGTTGCAAGCGGAGCTTCTACGTTCGTGCCCTGTCTCTGGTCTCCGACTACAGCCATAAAAGGCTTGTTGGGTTCCAGCACCGCACCCTCGGCAAGCTCCGGGATATTATGCTCCTTTGCATATTTCTTCCAAATGTCCGAATCCTTGTGGACTATAATGTTCGTACCGTCCCCGTTGTCTATCTTCCTGTAGCCGTTCTCCTCGGCCTGCGCCCATGCGCTACTAGCGGCCTCCATATTAGCATGCGCCTTCTCGGTCTCCTTCTTAACGTCAGATATTTCAGTGAGCGCTTTCAGTCCACCCTTTAAGGTCTCTATCTTACCGCCTACCCAATCGAAAAAGTCGCCCAAGGCCTGCTTAGGATCTTGAATAAAATTGATTATCCCATGGAAAGCATCACCAATGAAGCTTGTCGCTTCGCCTAAGATGCTCCCTAGCATATTGAATGCATCCGAAAAGTCACCGAACAGGAAGCTTGATACATCTCCTAGACTGCCTAAAAGTCCGCCCTCGCCCAGGCTATTGTTGACATCATCCACTCCGCTCGTTATGTCTCCGAACAGGAAGTTTATAAAGTCAGTTACCGGTTTCAGAATAAGGTTTATAAGGTCGAGTATCGGCTGAAGCACAGCCGCCACTACCTCAAAAAGAGGATTAAGTATCTGGAGTGCGGCTATTATCGGCTGGAGCGCTGTCAGTGCAATATTGAGCAAAGGTTCAAGGAGTGAAAGAACTATATCAAGTATGCTTGACAGTACCGGCCATAAAGTATTTATTATCGGCGTGATTGCTTCCAATATCTTCTGGAGTACAGGCATTACCGTTTCTACCAGCTGACCCAATATTGGTGCAAGCTTTCCTATTATATCTGTAATGATTGGCAATACGGTGTTAGCTACATCCGTAAATATCGGCATAAGAGCATCCATCGTATTGAAAATAACTGGAAGTATCGCATCTGCAAGGTCGAACACCACAGGCATCAGCTTATCAAACATATTCCCGAGCGTAGGAGCCAGCCTGTCAAATATCTCCTGAACCCTTGGAAGGAAATCCATCAATTTGTTCGCAAATGTCTCAACAACAGGCATCAGCGACGAGCCCAGCCTAGTCTTGACAGCCCCAAAGCTATTCTTGAGATTCGTCATCGTATCATTGAGATGCGCCCCCGACTTGACCGCTTCCTCACTGAATACAAGCCCCAGGTCATGTGCTTCCTGCCTCATCTCCGTTATGGCTTCCGCCCCGCTGTTCAGGAGCGGTGCCATCTCTGTCCCAGCACGACCGAAAAGCTTTGTTGCAATGGTCGTACGCTCTGCGCTTTCCTCCATACTAGACAGTGCAAGGATGGTATCGTTCATGACATCTTCAACAGATCTCATACTCCCATCTGAATTTGTCAAAGATATACCAAGCTTCTGGAACTCCTCGCTTGTAGCATTCCCCTCCTCATCCAGTCCGGTCATAGCCTTCTGCAGGGACTTCATGCCTGTCTTCATCGTATCGATGGACATACCGGACAGATCCATAGCATGAGCCCATTCCTGATAAGCTTCCGTTGATATCCCTATCTTCTGAGAAGCTTTATCTATCTCATCCATGGCAGATGCTGATGAAGAAGCAAGCTTTGTCATCCCAGTCACAGCCCCCGCCGCAACTGTTGCGATCCCTGCACCGACTTTAGCGGCAGTCCCGAACGCTTGCTTTGCCTTACTGCCAAAGCCTTCGGCTTCCTGTTCAGCGGCATCAAGACCTTTTTCATATTCTGATTTATTGAGCGTCAATACCGCAACAAGATCAAATAAATTCATTTATCTCACCACCAATCCTGCATTCTTTATCACATCTTCCACAATCTCATCTCCGGAACGGTCATCCGCATCAGCCCTGTCAGCCGAAAGCCCTACAAGCTCCTTGTAAGTCAGGGAATGTGACATTCCCCTGTCCGAATAATACAGTTCATCAGTTAAATAAATGCGGTACGCAAGCTCATCCTGATCATCAGCATACCGAGCCTGTACGTACCGCATGAAATTCTTTACTGATTGTCTGCTTCCCCGGTATTCTCCGTAGCAGAGCCAGAAGCACCGTTCGAATCTATCCAGCCCTGCAAAGCGAAAAAATTTGCCATGTCTGGATCATTCAGGAATTTCAGCACATCCGATATCAGCTCAACCGGATTCGGATTGTACTCAGATTGATCCATTCCATTGGCTTTTGCCATAACATACAGCACATCACCGGGATAATACTTCAGTACATACTGTACGGCTGACAGTTTGTCGCCTTTCTTAGTCAGTTCTTTGAACTTCCCGTCATTGAATATGACCGTCACAGGTCCCAATATGTCGGCAAGCAGCTCAAGCCCTTCCTCGCCTCTCGTCGCTAATAGTTTATTCATGGCATGCTCCTTAATCTGTCACTATAACCGTACAGGTATCACTGTATGTAACTCCGCTGTCAGTAATGCTAGCGGTTATCACTGTATTGCCGGCAGCCTTGCCTGTAACAAGACCATTCGATACTGTAGCTGTAGTCGAATCAGCTGAAGACCATGTCACCGTAGCTCCAACAGGTGCCACAGTTGCTATCAGTGTCTCAGTTCCGTCAACATCAAGCTCAAGGGTATGCCTGTTCAGCTCGATGCCAGCATCTGCACCTGTTCCATCCTGAATATAGAGCTCATATGGCACATCATCAGGATTAGCTATCGTAGTATGAGCGGTGAATGTGAACGGGAACTGTGTCTTGTTCTTCTTTGATGACTTAAGCTCGAATCCGCCTGTAGAAAGAGCATTCTTCAGATGTATCGCAATATAGCCGGCATTTACTCCATCATTATTATCAGAATAGTCCCCTACCCACCATAAATCCTTGAAATCAGAAAGATTAAGGGTGCTTCTAGGTATAAGATGTCCGGAATTCTGCGAATCAGCATCAGCCGCTGCCATGAGCATCTGAAGCGACCCTGCTTTTACCGTGAGCAACGTGCCAGTAACAGATACATCCCATCCGTCAAGCCTTTTCAGTTCCTTTACATCATCAGGACAGTTATCAATATCCTCTCCGAAATCAGTGAAAGACGGAGTCGCCTTGAAATCAGCCCCGCCAGAAGTTGCTCCGATGATTCCTGAAGCATCACCGGTCTCCGGAGTAAAGTGCTCAACAAATATACCGGCATTCAGTCCCATGGTCTTGAATGTATCTGAAGGTATCTTCGTATATTTCATTTCATGCCTCCTAATCAAAAAATTCAATATTAAACTGTAAAACAATGCGCCTGATCATATCATCCTCAGGGTCATTCATACGCTGAGCCCAAGGACTGCCTTTCGTGATCCAGAACGCACCATTGTCATAAGGGATATTCACACCGCCCCTGCTAATAAAATTAGATATTTCCTGCTCTTTTCGGGTTATCTCACTCCATGAATCGCTTCTATACCATATTGATGCAGTTAGGAATAACCCGTTATCAAAATCATCAGATGCGGTCTGGTATGTAATATATGGCGGTTTAGCTTCATCAGGAACGCTATACTGATCATATGCAGGAATGCTGAAGCTATTCCAGAACTGGTTATAGGCTTGCAATTTATCCATTCCCGCCTCCGATCTCGAACTCTTCAGCAGAATACTGCCGCATATTCAGTCCAGCAGTTGCAGGCGTCTGCTTATCCTCGGTCCCTGATGTCAGCCTGAAATATTTGTTATCTCGCTTTCTCTTAAGTACGGTATGGAAATCAAGCTCTACGTTCTTTCTGACTGTCAGTGTATAAAGGGCTTTTGCTCCCATAGCCTGAGCTATCTTGACCTGCACTGAATCATCCAGAGGCATAGCACCCTGTATTTCTATCCCTTCTGTGTATGCTGTTGTAGTACCGCCATATCCGTCCGGCACAGTCTGTTTATTTATCACTATAAATGGCTCAAAAGAAGATGTAAGTAAACTCATATCACACCTTCTTCCATAAATTCAGCCGTGATGCAAAAGCCTGCTGCCAATTTGCTCCGCCTGCTATTCCACCGCCTGAAGACTGTCCTTTAGAGTATGAGTATCCACCGAACGATTCAGATGCAAAAGGCGACATTGCCTCCGTATCCACTCTTCCATACTTAGCCTGCCAAGCAGATATCTCGCTGATCAGAGTAGAAACTTCCCTAGGTACGGCCATGAGCCTAACCGTACCCGTAAAAGTTTCAGCCAGGAGCGCCTCTTTACCATCATGAAGATAAACGCCATCATTAAATGTACTGCCAAAGATCCTGTAATACTGGCCGAGCTTGATATCTTCAGAAATATTCAGTTGTCCATCTGCGATGGTAAAATCACCATCGAACCTCGGTTCATTTCCGTAGAACCAGTTCCTTAAATACTGGAAAAACTCGGTCAGCATACAGAACACCTCGCACTATTTTTTATCTTTCTTCTCTTCAGCCTTCTTAGGTTCTTCCTTCTTGGGCTTCTGAGCTGTCTTTTTTCCGTTAACGATTACTGACATAACTGCCTCCTTATGCAAGTGTCAAACCGGACAGATCAAAATACTGAGTCTTTGTAGCACCGTTCTTGGACTGTACTACCATCAGCTTCTGATTGTTCTTGTCGGTTATCTTGAATACGCCGTCCTTGTCGGAATCAAGTGTTACGAGTCCAGCTCCTTCGGAGTTGTGGAGTCCAACCTTTACATCCGAATAGGTAAGGCCGCTTGAGAAGTTGTCAAACTTAAGTGCGATGAAATGTCCCTCGCCCCAGTCAGTAACAAGCTGACCGCTTGTGAGATTGTTAAGCGTACCGGTGATAGCACCATTAGCAACACTTACGCCACTCTGCATCTGACCTGCTGTGGTTCCCCAATAATCAGTGCCGCTGTCCGCAGGTGTAACAGTAGCACTAGTCAAGTTTCCCGAGTTTACCGATACAATTGCAATACCATCAAGGTATTCAGCCCAGAGAGTCATACCCATAAGGGCAAAACTCTCTCCGACTGCTGTTTCGTAGCGTCCTGCTACATGGAATCCAATGAGATTGGTCTCGCCCTCTACAGTGTACTGTAATCCGAGTTTTGCGAAATCAGAATCACTGGGATCTACATAGTAAAGATCGATATTCTCAACCGGCAAAGCTATAACCTTGCCTCTTGCAATATACTTTGCAGGAAGAAGGAACAATGTGCTGTACCCCATGAAATCCTTGATGTAGGTCAGGCCGAACTGGGTCTGCACCGTGATGTTTGCTGCTCCAAGGTAGTCATAAGCATCCAGGATGTTGCAGAAACCAACCACATCAGTAACGCTCCTATCCATAGAAGCGAACTTATTAAGGACGTTTCCCTTTGCCTTGGCAAGTGCGCTCTGGAATGAGTCTGCGGTATCTACAAGCGATCCGGTATTAAGGAATGTATAGAACTTCTCTAATACCTTGCCCTGAAGCTGGTTAAGGAACTCATCGTCTGTCTTCTCAACAGCTACTGCTGCGCCATACTTGCTAACAGCTTCGATTGATACAGCCTTAGCATACTTCTCGATGGTAACATCGCCATATGCTGCCTCTGTAACTTCTGCAAGTGAGTAAGGGATTTCCTCACCCTCGCCTACGTTACCCGGCTGTAAAGTAACGCTTGTGTTGTAAGCTACAAGCTTTGTTCCGGGAGCCTTTCTAATAGGCCTCATGATTCCCATGATAGTTCTGAGTGCGTCCCAGTTCTTGTTGAACCTGGTGACGAAATCAATTTCTCTTACGCTAACATCGATGTTAGCTGCTTTAGTCAAATTTGTCTTCGACATATTATCCTCCTTTAGATTCCGAACAGGTTGATATTCTCAGCTATAGCTTTCTGCCGTTCCGCAGTATCCTTAATAGCCAGAATCTCATCCTTGGTTTTCTTCCCACCCGTGTTTGCTGGTGGTGTCGATGTATTAGCACCCTGTGTGCCCATATTCTGCGGGATAAAATCATCCCATTCCTCTTTTATGGATTTCTTAAGTGCATCAACATCCTTTATCTTTCCATCTTTGTCAAGCTCGATGCTGTCCAGATCAGAAACCTTCAAGACCTTGTCAATATGCTTTTCGAGTATGCCGGTCTCCTTCAGGAGCGCCTTGTATGCATTCTCTTTAGCCGCCTTTGATGCAGCTTTCTCTGTATCAGCCTTGAATGCCTCAAACTCTTCCTTCAATGCATCGTACTTAACCTTATAAGGATTCTTGCCGTCATTCTTTTCAGCAGCTTCCTTAAGTTCGCCCAATTCCTTCTGAGCCTTTGCGAGTTTCTTTTCAGTTTCCTCGCCTGCAGTTTTGAATTTCTCAATCTCGGCTTTCAGCCCGGAGATAGTCTCCTCATTAGCCTCGATGATTGCGTTGATCTGTTCTTCAGTCAGCCCCATTCCCTGCATATACTTCCTACCAAGTGCCATATTATTTCCTCCATATTCTTCGGTCTGCCCTTCTTCGCAGATTAGGATTTCCAGAAAAAGACAAAAAAGGACCAACTGCCGACTTCTAAAGTCAACTGTTGGTCCTTTCACATTACATGGACTTCTAATGCCTAGCGGATGTCTTACCCGCTAGCGTCTTATTCTGTTTTTATACTACAAGTGTAGCAAATTGCTCTGTATATGTCAACCATTTTTTAAAAAATGTTCTACCATCTTGCTGTACTCATCAGCATGATTGTAAACTGCCGGCTGGAGGTACGGCTGAGCCTTGGTCTTTGATGTGCCCATTTCAACATACGCAGCATACTCCACATTTGTTCCTACGTATGCTTTCTGCTCGGCAACATCCACAGTATGCGTGATGCTGTTTCGAAGTCTGCCGGTGTCTACAGGACAAAGCATTTTAGCATATCCCTCAGCTTGCAACCCGATAGCTTCCAGAGCCCTTTCAATAGCTTCATCTGTTGCCTGATCTATAAGTTCACGGTTACTGGTGATGTTTACTTTTATATCCATAAACTACCTCTTTCAGAAAAAGCACCCTTGTTAGGATGCTCTTTCAAATGCCTTTTTCTCTTCATCATACATTTTCAAGTATTCCGGCGATGCATTTTTCAATATATAATCTACCACATCTAAATCTGATTTGCTTTCAATCCATTTTTGCGAAAGCCGTCTCGTTTCATCACGGAACCAGTCTGGCTCAAAATATGCCACTCTACTTCTCTCATCACCCATTATCGCCAAACCTCCTTTTCAATTCTTCAAAAACCGCTGACCCTAATAGATCATTTTTGTCATGTAGCGAACTTTCAAAACTCCATGCCATTTGCTCATCATATCTTGGATGTAACTTTCTATTAAGCTTGTCTTTTCTTTTTCCATACTTTATATATGCTCCGGGTCCAATTGAATCAACAAGTATTTTATCAGCAGCATTTGTGCCAAATCTAACTTTGATACTTTTATATGCAGCTCTCATAATATCTTCAGCTATGTCACCATTAATATTATCCAACCTATGTACACATTCATGACACGTTGTCAACAGGGTAAGACCTGGCTGCATTCCTGACTTAATACATATTCTTCCAGATAGACTACATGTCCCATAATCTGACATTTTTGCTACTGCTAATTTTTGGGGTAAAGCCTGATCCCCAAATAATCCCTTCATAAAGTCGAGACCTTGAGCAATTTCTTTCTGTATTTCCAGATCAGCAACATCAAATGATTCTTCAAAAATAATGTTGGGAAATCTATCATGAATCTGTTGCGAGTCAATAAAACTATCAATTTCCTCAGACCTTGGAACATTTATCTCCCCTATATCTATATTAACACTTGCAGCAGAATATTTCAAGTCAGAATCATTATTATTTGATAAATTATTTAAAGCAGCATACTCCTCCCCATACTTCCGCTTCATGATTTCCGCAATATCATCCTGCTTCGTTATCGGATCAGAAATCTGGTCATATTTCCCAGCTCTCCACTCGTCATAGGTCATATCGCCCAGGTTGTCATCATGCCTGAGCCCCATATCCGACACATCACGTTCAAAGCCCTTAATGGATGCTATCAGCGTGCACCGGCAGTTGAATATATTGCTCGGATCGGCAGCAGGATCTCCTGGATACATGATATCACCGTATTCATTTGTGAACGGTTTATCATTGTCTACCTTTACCCCGTCAAGAGAAGAATGCCAGTGCCTGGTTCTGCTGTCAAGCGTAGCAAGCCATTGTTTCTGTGTTTCTATGCCCATATCATTTGCACGCTTGTAGCTCGCCATCCTGCCGGCATTCTCGATGCCAGTAGTCATTGTCCTGGCATTCCTGATTGCTGCCTTGCGGTCACTCTCGCCTACAGTCTTTGCAAGCCTAGTAGCGATATCCGGAATCGACTCGCCCTGGAGCAGTGACTGCATCATAGCCGACTGCACCTGCTTGCGGTTCCATGCCATAGCCTTGCCCTCGTTTATGGCCTGAGTGACCTTCCGGCCGGGAGCAGGGATGAAGGTCTGATCATTATCCTTCATCAGCTGCTCCATAGCCTGGCGGTCATAGAGCGTATAGGATGTATCAAGCAACGAAGCTGCCTCAATCTGGAATGTACCATAATCATGATTTATGGCATAAACCTCAGGCATATGCCCGAATGCTATCGACCTGGCTATCTGGTCAGCGTTGGTAAGGTCTTTGGCTATCGAATCCCGCATCTCTTCCCAGCGCTTCCCCATCATTATCTGCCCGATCCGCCACTGCTTATATTCATCTTCAGAGATAAGACCATTAGCAAGAGCTTTCCTTTTCAGCTCATCCTTTACCTGAAACCTCCGCAGGTAATCATCCAGCTTCTGCTTAATCTCTTTCTCTGCCTGAGCATATTCCTTTGTAATCTGATTCTCTATATTTTTCAGTATCTTATCCGTAGCAGCATCTGCTGGATCAGAGCTGCCCTTCTTGTTGCCACCCGTATAATCAAGCATATCAAACACCCCTGCAAACGCACGTACAGCCCCGTAGACTGCCCTTTATAGCATCAGGGAATATTTATGCGTCTTCATCGTTCAAGTCCTCTATATCGCCATCATCAGTCACGCCGCCTCTGTCCAGCTCATCAGCTGATATTCTTTTCAGCACTTCATCCGCCATATCGCCATCCCCAAGAAGGGTTAGGACTTTTCTTGTAACGTATTCAGGATCAAGATACTGTGCAGACTGGATCAGTGTCTGTATTTCTTCCTGGCTGTTAACCAATACGGAACGAGTAAACGTAGGCTCATCCTTTATCCCTACAATCTTGAGCAGCCCTTCCAGAAACTCGCATACACAGTACTCATATTCGTCCGTCTTGCTGTTCAACGGTTCATACGCTGCCTTTATCTGCGTAGCCGTCACAGCTCCGGATGCGATATTCTGCGTGTCAAGAGCCATGGCATCTTCATACAGGTCAGCCCTAAGTTTCTTAAGCAATGCTTCTCGGCTCTCGTATGGTACTTCAAGCTGATGAGATTCAACATTCACCCCATCGTCCATAGTAACCGCATGAAGGGTCTTCATCTTCTTTACGAACTGCGAAAGATCCACATCATCCATTCCGCCTGCATTATTCAGCGTCCAATAGATCAGAGAGCCCTCATCCACATTGTTAGCATATCCAGATTTGATGAGGTCATAACAGTCTATCTGCTCCTGCAAGCCTACAATCTCACTCTGGCGGTGATAATTGCCCCACAACGGCACTATCGGGAATGACGGATAATTTTCTCCGTTGTAGATAACCCCATCCACAACAGATTCTTTCTTAGTCAGCTTATATGCCCTCTTGTCATAAAGAATAAAACCTTCGGGGTGAGTTTTATCCCACTGATACTCCGTATACCCGTCCACCTCATACAAGGTAGCCCTTAACGGCTTGTTTTCGTCGATCTGCCACCATCTGACGCCTGCCATCAACGCACCGTTCTCCTCGTCATACAATGGCACAAATTCAAGGACTGAAAATGGCTCCAGATGATCCATGTTCCAGAAACCAAATGAGACACCGCCACTCAGAGCCATACGTCCCAGTTTCTGCATTTTGGTATCGAAGCCTTTGCCAAGCTTTTCTTGGGTAGCATCATCATTCCATGTAATACCATTCCCAAGCAGGTACTGATTCTCCTGCACTATGAATCTTGAAAAAAACTTACTGGCCATCTTGTAGTTCGCTCCCCATATATCCGGGATAGCTTTTCCCGTTATGTCATTGATGAGCTTCTGATATCTCTTAATCGTCCTGTTCTGGTGACGGTCATATTCGTCAGCAAGCAAAGCAGTCTGATAAAGGGATGATGACTTGTGCTTCTCGATGCAGGACTTCACAAATGCAGTCCTGTCGGGAGCTGTTAAAAAATCCTGATAGGTTACCATATAATCCTCCTTATATCACTAAAGACTACGCTGACGGTTCTTCGCAGCAAGCTTCATTGTTTTACAAAAATAGCGTGTACTGTCACATCCGTGATCGTCAACCTTGACCGGTTTCTCTTCAACGCTCGTATCATCCCATACATAACCGCCGAACTCGCTAATAGTATTCTGCATGGCGCCACGTAAAAGCTTAATCAGTCCCATCTGCATGCATACAGCTGTTTCTCGTATACCATCGCTCACAGCATTATCGGCTGACCGGACCTTACTCCACTCACGCTTTTTCAGCAGGGCAATAAATGATGCCGCCGAAGGGTCAATAATCGTAGTAATCCTGCCCATACCATAATATTTCTCCTGATAAACTTCCCAAATGTCAGCTATCCATTTATCAAGATCAGAAGCATACTCCTCATCGGTCTTCTGGATGCCAGTATTCCGCCCTGAATAATAATACTCACGCTCACCATACCAGACACCGCCACGCTTAGCCCAGAGAATAGCAGCGAAGGCATTCATGGTGCCGTAGTCGATTGAGACGACATAATCAGTAGCAGGGATAACATTTCCGGCACTGTCGACAGGCAGGCTATTCACAAGCGCTTTCTGGTACATCGGATAAATAAGACCCTCCGCAAGCGCCCACTTGCCTAAAATGTATCTGTCATAATAAACAGTCCCGGCATATTCCTTCTTCAGCTCCTCAACTACATAAGGCGGGAGTACGCCATCATCTATGACATAATTCTGAGCATAGATATCTGCATCAGATTCCAGGAATGCCTTGAACCAATGATTAGGAGAATCAGGATTGCACGTACCATCAAAATGAGAATGATCGCACCTGAGACGAGACTTGAGCATCTGAAAAACATCCTGGCTCCAAGTAGTAACCTCATCACCGTAGCAGTATTCGATAGTCATACCCTGAATCCTGGACGTATGCTTTTTATTGTCAGCTCCCAAGGCATAAACCTTCTTGCCGAAGATATACACAGTATTGTCTGCCCGGATATTCCCGACCAGATCAGAAGTCCATATCTCTCGCATAGGATCAAGGATGTTACGCTCCAGTGTCCCTCTGGTATTGCCCAAAAGCACTATACGCCCTTCACCCTTGCAGGCCTGGATCCTCTTTGGAATAACCGCAGCATAATCAACGAAGGACTTGCCCGAGCCGGTAGCACCGATTTTACAGTTCCATCGGTGATTGCAGGACATCAGGTATTCCCTCTGCTTAATCGTCAATGACACTCTCGATACCTCCCAGAATCTCTGCAGCTCTGTTCAGAGCGTCAATATTAACTTCAACTTCCTGATGCTCACGCCACTCCTTAGCTTTACGGTTCTTAAGCCAGAATATCTGTGCAGTTACATCACCCGGGATATGCCTCGTGAATGTCTCAACCTTTCTCCCATCCTTATCGGATATCGTCTCTTTAGATTCCTCAACCATATAACCAAGAGCACGCTTGAATAATGCGTTTTCCACTTCACGGTCAACAATTTCCTTGGTCTTTTTTAGGGAGTCACTAAAGACACTATATTTTGATTTCCATTCATAAAAGGTTTTCTTTGAAATTCCAATATTCTTGGCTATCTGCTCATCAGTTAGACCGTCCCTCGCCCAACCTTCTATCCTCAACAGATTGTCGGGACGTAACCATTCTTCGTACTTCCCTTTTGCCATATTTTCTCCTTAAAACACAAAAAAAGAGCCATCAAAGACATGGTAAGTCCATGTCCTTCGACGGCTCTTCCAAATTACATAAGCTACTTGTCGATATTATAAATTTTTACCCACCGCTTACAATGCCTGCAATGGACATAGATGATGCCATCCTCGTTCATTGCGACAATATTCTTGCAGTGCTTATAGATTTTCATACTACCATTATAGAATATATCTGGTGTATCTGTCAACATTTTTTCTTGCTTCTTCTTGATCCTATATCCGCTCAATATCACATCACCTGCCTCAGCCATGCTCCGCATTTCTTGCAGTAGTATGCGCTCTGCCCTGCTACACCGTTACATCTCGGACAGCGATCGTAATCGGTGCCCTGGATCACTCCCAAAGGTTCATCAATCGGTAACAATTCCATAAGCAATCCTTTTACCCATTCAGCAGCTTCGATATTGCCACCAGTCCTAACATTTATCGGTATTCCACGCTTTGCAACCTTGTTTACGATCAGGTCAGTCACCTTGTTTTTTTCAATTTCCTTCATCACCAGCCTCCAGAACTAAGCCATTCTCAAATTGTTTAGCCACCCTGACGGCAGCGTCTTTGGTTTCCCACGAACCCCAATACCATAACTCGCCCATAACAAATCGGGCTACAATGTATCTGTCTGTAAGTTTAGGAACATTCATCACTTCAACTTTAGCTTTCATCCTCTACCTCCCTGTCTGCCTCGATTACTGCCTCGGCGTTCTCGATGCTTGTATATGGCACATAAGTAAATTCCGTCCCATCAGGTCTGCATTCCGTTACCGTAAACAAATGACTTACATCAATCAATCTTCCATGCCCCTTTGGGAGTGGTGTGCCGTTTGATATTGCTTCGCTTACAATCTCACGGTCAGAACAATGTCCGCATAAGCCGTGTTCTTTAATATCCCTGTATAACTCTTCAGGTATATCAATTATCAACTTCATCTGTATCACCTGCCTCTAACCAACTATAATTTTCTTCCTCGTCATAAAACTCATCATCCGAAATGTAACGGTTCAACTGTACGCACCAATGACATTTTTCACAGATGTCAAAGCCTTTTGAATAATGCTCAACCCTATGTCTGCCACAATTCGGGCAATCTTCATTTGCGTAACCCTGACATTCTCCGACTTTAAGCATCTGTAGCACCTACCATTTCCGCACCGCATCCAGGGCAGTAATGCATCTGCTTTATTTCTGGAAAATCCATTCCTTCAAACAAAAACCCGCAATTCCCGCATTCCCAATCCTCATGCGGTTCATCATCAATTCCTACCCATACGCTCTGCGTTAGTTCAGTGCCGTTCTTTATAGCCTCTGCCAATATATCAACTTCAATATTTGTCAATGCACAAATATCATCCGTGTGCCATCCGCACATACCTTGCATATTGTAGGGTATATCAATCACTAGCTTCATCCTGCGCCTCCTCATAATGTATACAAGCTATGCCAACGTCTTTCTGGACTTCACATTCTGCTTGACAGTTTACAAATCCCGTGCCGCGATCATCGTTATTCGCACAAGTCCGACAGTGTTCATCTAGCCACTCACGAATTGCTTTCTGTCTTTCCGCTGTCATTCTGCACCTCCCCATTATGTTTCAGATAAACATATATGTAATCGGCGATTTCACGAAGTTCATCCTCGGTGAACATATCAGGCTTTCCTTCACCGCCAAAAGTCTTATTAAGGACTTCTTCGATTTTGTTGTTTGGCTCTCTCGTGCCGGCAATCAGTTTTTGTGCCACTGTTATAGGAAGATCATTATCATTTATCTGTATCATTCTGTACCTCCTTGTCTTTCGCCCAACGTCTGCACCAACCTGTCATACATTCGTAATAACCAATGTAATGATTGTCTATGTTACAATAACAAGCGCCTCCTTTATCTTCATAATGTCGGATATTATGCCGGCAGTTACAACAGACTTTTCCGTTCTCTACGCTCATTCCGTATCTCCACTTTCTACCAACTTTCTTACAAGGCTTGCCTTAAATGATATGTTACCAATGTAAAAATCGTTTGGTTTGCGATAACCGTACTTCGCCGAAAACTCGTTAACATATCCAAGTGTTCCGTATTCTTTATCTCCATCTTTGAAATATTGTCTACCTCCTATTCATGCTATCTATTATGTTCATCATTATTCTGCCCATACCTGTTCTTTGCATGATGTAATCATGCACTGCCTGTTCAAAATTAACTCTTGATCTTTTGCACTCCTTTGAGCAGTATTTTTGTTTTCGACATTTATTACAATCGCCATCGAGAAGCCATTGTTCTGATTCATCTTTAACCATTGTCTGCCTCCCTGTCTGCTTCGATTACTGTTGGAACATCGTCTACTATCCCGCAAAGCAAATCTAACCGTTCACCTTCGCTCATCATTATGCTCACTTCACGGCTATACCTGCTTATTATGGCGTTGTAATCTTTTAAATCTCCATGCCCCTTTGGGAGTACAGTGCCATCAATAATTGCACCACCTATATAAGCTGCATCTATACCAACGATAACTACTCCTGTGCATAAAGTTCGTTCATACATATCCTTCGGTATCTTAATCACAACCTCAACTGTTTCCATCTGTATCACCTACTCCCCATATATTTGTTTTCTTGCTATGGCAATATCTTCAGGACTTCGGTCAAATACCGCCATTTCACCAATAAATTCTTGTTTTGTTTTATCTGCTTGCTTTTTAGTGAGTGTTATTCCCATTCCGCTACTACTATCGTACATATAATATAATCCGCACCTATGACAGGGGCATAATAAATTATTGGGATTTATCATTACATCAAGTATTATGCTTTCTTTAGGGTCGATTTCATGTCCTTTAATTGTGCAAACAAGATATTTAATCGGATTTCCCATCTGTATCACCTCCCTTATAAGGAATACCTCTACCTCTCTCATAATTGATGTGTTCTATAATATCTTCTATAGGATTTTCACACATAATTTTTACCGCTTGCCTTGCCTGTTCAAGTGTCATATTGTCAGAAGGTACATCATACCAATCCTCACAAGGCTGTTGCTCTAATGCCCTGAAAGCCACATCAAATGCTTTTGCTATTTCTTCTGCTGTATGTCCTTCAAAATTTACATCATAATCATCAAGTATGTTGCTTGCTTCTTCTCTTGTCATTCGCTCACCTCCTACAAATCACCCATACTCCCAAAATCAACATAATCTGGGGCAAACTTGCATTTGAACATCTTCACTCTACAGTTATCACCGTCTGAAAAAGAACATTCTCCACATCTGAATACCAAATCATCTTCGATTGTAGCATCTATACAAAATGCTTTAGTAAATTGGTCTAATATCTCTACCGCTTTATGCTCATCATTTGCTATTCTCCCAGAATAATATTCTCCACTACCCATTATTCACTCACCTCCTTTAAATGCCAAAACAATTTAATTTTGCTCGCTTTATGGCTGAAATCATTTCATCTGCAACAACTGTATATCTTTCACCATTGATTTCTATTTCTACTTTCTCACTATCATTCCATGCGTTATGGATTCTTATGTTAGGTTTTGCAGGATTTGAATAATCTCTTATTTCACACGTTACTTTCATTTACTCACCTCCGCTAAATGCTTGTCGATTATCTTTGTTATTTTCATAATTCCATAAGCAACACCTGCTCGATATTCTTCATCAACAAAGCCTAAATCTAAGTCCTTTATTTCTTCCTTAACCTTTTCCCACGCTTCAAGGCTCTTTATAGCCATCTTCAACGCCCCGGCGGTCTCTTCGTCGTAAAAATCCGTGTGACTGTACATACATCCTAAAACTATCAGATTCTGCTTTGATTCACTGACCGTCATATCGCTACCTCGCTCTTATATTCATCGTCAGAATAAACATGTCCCCGAGAACAAGCCTGAGCATATCAAGTTTAGCCTTGGCTTTCTCTTCATCGTAATCCGGCAGGTCCATCTTCCCCCAGTGGATGCCGTAATTATCGTCGGGATTTCGTCTTTTGGAAATATAGATTATATAATCGTCTGCCATTCAGCTCACCTCCACCTTATCATTCAGGTACTCCTTTACGTTCTGAAGTATCGTATCTATGTCGTTGTAGCAGTGATACTCACCGCCGAAGGACAGCCCCTGCGGCAGAGCCAGCGGACAGTGAAGGCATTTCCCGCTCCTGTACTTCTCGCATATCCTGGCTCTCTGCTCCGTTGTCAGGAGCTTCCGCTGGGTTTCGCATGTGCCGAAAAACTTTTCATAATCTCTGCCGGGAATATCAAGTAGCTTCGCCATGCGTTCCCTGGTATCCGGCAATATCTTCCTGTTGCCCTTGAGCATATGGCTCATCCACGCCTGAGTATAGCCGATCACCTTGGCGAACCTGTAAACGCTGCCATACTGCTCCTTTATCCTCTGCCTTAAAAGTTCACGCTCCATAATCCACCTCACAGCCTGTTCAGGGGACAGTTCTGACAGATCTCGCTGTCGAACAGATCACCCTGTGTCTCCTCATCCCATGTATCAGGGTACTTGCAGTAATGATTGCAGATATCCTCGATCACTTCATCTATGATTGCCCTAATGCCCTTCGCAGTCGTATCTTCTGCCACATCTTGAGCTTTATCTTTCACGCCCTGCTTGTATCCTTTGTCATAAGCCTTATTAAGCGACTCTGACAATTGCTTAAACAGTTCGTCTATCTGTTCATAATCTTTCATCCTATGCCCTCCTCTTGTACTCATCCGGGAGAGGCAGGTGAATCCCTGTCTCTTCCTCAAGAGTTTTCTGAATATCCGGCCAGTCAACATAATCATCAGAAAGGCACTCAGCTTTCAGTTGAAACCGGTCTATGAACCGATTGAGCCTTGTTGTTCCGAAATCAAATTCATCACGAAGTACAGCACATGCCATCATAAGGACTGTTTGTAGAGTTGTATCCTTGGTATACATGACATACTCTTTTACATCGGACTTCTTAGCCCTGAGGGGCATCCCTAACAAGCCCCTGCTTTCAAGCTCCTTCCGGCATCCTTCAATACCCTTTTCCTCGCACAGCCTCAGTGCCCATTCAGCACCTGAGAAGCGTGCGACTTCTTCCTTGCTTAATTTACCCATTATCAAACCTCCGTATACGTTCTTTTAACTTTTCAATGCATACACCAGCCTTTGAGACTTCTGCATTATCTGTCAGCCTATGATTTTGATTTATCCTGACAAGTTCCGCCCTGGTAACGCATTGAAGGTTATCAGGATCAAAATTCAATTTATTGCCATCAAGAAAAATTATACATTCATTACGGCTTAGCTTTCGATTGTTTGATTTTTCCCAGACATATCTCTGCATCAGCTGCCATTTATTCGGGTCAGCTATCTTAATCTCGAAATATCCGTCCCTACTGATCCTTGTGCTTCCTTCAGGTCTGTAGTTCGGCGGGATAGTCCCCTTTGTGAACATCGTAGGCTTGCATCGGGCATACACGTCCTCAGCCATCTTCTTGCCTTTGTTCCAGGGGACTAATCCCTTAGGGAATTGACCGCCCTTTGTTCCGCTTTTCAATCCCAGCTTAGTCTTACGGTTGCCAAGCCTGCCAGGTGTTAGAAGGATACCGAATTTCTGCATGAATGCTCTCGTTATTTCAATCTCGGTATGTCCTGGAACATACCTTTTCAGGAAAGCATCATACTCCGGATGTTCCAGCCATTTAATCATAAGACTCCTTCTCCAAAAGCCTCCTGCGAAGGTTCTTGTTCTCTTTAGCAAGGTCATTATTGCTTATCCCTAAGAGAGGGATATCGACCGTCCTGCCTGTAGCATATTCATCGAACTGCTTCTGAGCATCAAGTGCTATCCTCGCACAGTTTATGATTGTATCTGCTACCTTTGTGATAGCCTGTGAGCGCTTTATCTCTATCTCAAGCTGTTCCTCCGTCAGATCCTCATCTTCCAGAGCCTCTATCCTTTTCATAAGGCTCTCGTTTAAGTTCTTTATATTTGCCATAACTCTCCTTTCATTCGTAACAAAAATAGTCTGTTTTAACCTTCTTCATAAGTCATGTCAAGCACCCTCTGTTCCTTGGTGTCCTTAAGATATGTCTCTCCGGAGTCTTTGCCGGATCGAATGGATGTAGCAGCGTATCTCCCTGTACCACGATTGCATCTATCCCGTAATAACTACAAGCTATATAGGTCATGTATACCGCCAGCCAGTCCAGATCTTGAGCTACAACCTTTAATCTTTTCTGGTAATCTATCCCTTTGTTATGCAGGTATTCGGCAGCAGCTATAATGTTCGCTCCGCCACCTGTTGACGGCTCATTCAGTCTGATAATTCCATCATCGGGATTTTTAATTTTATCATTTTCGCCAAAATGATATAATTGAACTTCTAATCCTGAAGCAGCTGTAAGCTGTGAGATATGATACGGAGTAAAAAACTGTCCCAAGTGACCGTTACCGCATCCAGACTTCATGTAAATATTCCCGAGTACATCATCAAAGCCGCTTTCGTATACATCTATAAGAGCCGCAGTCATCTCCAAAAACTGCTGCCTCGTTTTCTCATCATGCCGGTTCATTACATCCAGGTATCTCTTTTCCCGTTCTTCCCATACGGCATCATGGAAGAGTGTGCTGCTATTTGCTGTAGCAAGTGCTAGGCATTCCACCCAGTCATAAAAGATCTGATAAGGTGAATATGCTCCGCTGGCAGCTGATATGAATGATATAATATCCTGTTTTGTCATCTGACATACCTCTCATGCGATGCCTTGATATCCGTTTCCTTGATATCAAGATATATCTGTGTGGTTTTTATATCCTCATGTCCGAGGATCTTGCTGACCTGTTCTATCGGCATTCCTGCCCGGAGCGCCATTGTTGCTCCGGTCCTTCTGAATTTATGCGGATGTGCCATGATGTTTAAGCTTCTTCCCAACACCCTCACCCTCGCCTCTATGGTGCTTGGTGATATGTGTTCATTTATTACCAGCATATCCGGATTTCTGTAATAGAACTTAAGCTCCTCTTTAGGCATTCCCTTTTTTCGACTGTCCGCTATTGATATCATTCTGGGGAATAGATACGGGCTGTCATCTTTTCTTTCATTTATGTAGTTCTGGATCGCGAGCAAAGCCTTTGCATTTAGATAAGCAGTCCTGTCTTTTTTACCTTTGCCATGTAAGAGGACTTCGTTACCGTTGATCTCATTAATCTTAATCTGTGCCAGCTCTGACACTCTGCACCAGGTAGAAAGAAGCATCTCAAACATGGCTTTGTCTCTTGCTGTCTCCAATGCTCCGCGCATTTTTTCTATCTCGATGTCGGTATAAGCATCCTTTTTCTTTTTATACAGCCTTATCTGGCTTATCCTTTTCATAGGATTCTTAAGCCGGTACTCCTCGCTCTGCATCCATTCGTAGAATGATGACAATACCCTAATCTCGTTGTTGACTGTAACATCCGATATCTTATCTTTTATCTGTCTGTTTGCTATATAAAGCCTTATGTGATCTGTCTGGATATTCATAGGCTCTGTCCCGATTTTCTCAAAGATAACCTGAAGCTGTGTTTTGTAATATTTCAAAGTTCTGTCCGTGCAGCCTTTTATCTTTTTATCTATCAGGAACTTTTCAAGATACTTCATGGCATTATCTTCGTCATAGACTACAAGGCTTGTCTGCGTTGGCTCAATCTCATATCCGGCTAATGCTGCATACATGACCGCCTGAAGCTTCTTACCGTTTACTTCTCCGATAAAGTCCCACATAGCCAGTACGATTTTATTGACAAATTCCGTCTTTATTTCTTCGCTACCCATTACTTATCTCCTTTATTCCATGCTTGTTTTCATCCATACGCAAAATACTCCCCGTTTAAAGATTTCCATATTTTCTTTCCGAGCTTCGGATTCATACTCTGAAAGACTACGTTTTCCGGAACATCAGACGTCCCGTTCTTAAGAATGTCCTCAGCCATCTCATAGCATTCCTCAGGAATCACAGCAGTAAAGAACTTCTTTGTCGTACTATACTGCCCCTTCTGGTAAAGCACATCCCTGATCGTATCAGGCCAGTCCTTGCTCTTGACTCTGTTGAGCACTACCGCTCCGGTGTAGTATGCTGCCAAGTGCTCAGGATCAGTGCTCCAGTTTTCGTGATACATCACTTCTGCCAGAAGGTTCACGTCTTCCTGCGTATAGGACGGCTGAGCGAAATTCATCGAGAATGACTGGATCACCGCCAGCATCTCAGCGACAAGCCGTGTTAAAATCTCTTTTATCATTTCCTTCCTTTCATATACTTAACTACAATCTGCTGGATAGCATCGATATTGCCCTCTATCCTCTTGTAGAGGTATTCAGGGAGCGCTGATGCTATCAATGAAATATTCAGGGCGACTTCCAGCGCATCTTCTTGTGATATCACCCTCTGAGCCTGTTCCATCTTATGAGCGTAAGCCATCAGTACTGTTTCCTGATTGCGCTCAGCTTCTTCCGGTGTTACTCTGTCTATAGTTATCATATAAATCCTCCTTAAAGTTGCAAAAATGGTTATAAAATATAACAAATTAGTTGCAAATTGCCGGCAAGTTAGAGAAAGCTGAAAAATGCTGACTTTTCTACACTTTTCAACACTTTTCCCTGCTGCCGTGAAAGTTAACAGTCCCAGTGCACCTGCTTAGCTTCTTCATTGAACATCTCTCTGATAGCGAAGCAAGCCCAGAACGCTGGAACGTGTGCATCAGTATCATCATATTTCTCAAACAGCTTTTCTGTCTCATCGTACATAGCCTTGAAAGCCTTATCATCATCTTTCATGCCATGATATTTATTCCGCAACATATAAATCTCTTTCCAGAGATTGAATTCATTGCTATTTTTCTCTATTGCCATGTGTCGGAAACTTCACCTCACTTTGTTTGAAGGTTTGAAGGGAAAATTTTCACCATTGATACCATTGATACCATTGATAAAAACATAGCCATCAATAGTATATAAATATATATCAATAGTACTTTACTTTTTTATAGGGTACCTATAAAGCCTTATTTTATGCGGATTTATGATATTCTCATCAATGGTTATCAATGGTTATCAATGGTAAAAAATCATCCTTCATCTTCAAATGGTATTTCTAATTCTTCTTTCTTCTCAATTTTATATATTTTGGGACCTGTACCATTATTTATAATTTGTAAATTTATTCCATCATAATTCATAAACATTCCTTGCATTTTACATAAAAAGCCGCCGATTTCCTTCGAACTTTCGGTTAAGCCTATTCCAAAAGAAATTGCTTCTTGAACCAATTCTCCAGCTCGCCCTTTCCATGGAGCTTTATCACTACAAGCCAACGAATACACCACATCCCTAATCTTGCTTGCGTAATATTCTTTTTCTTTGCTTTCTTTCTCCTGAGACGCCCGATCAACCGCATCTGAGACACCAATATATTCCCAGATACATTTTTCATCATTGAACTTTATGTCATGCATGGACTGTCTAACCTTACGTCCGGTAATGAATATCTTTGCTTCCTTAGCCATTCGCTTTTCTTTACTCAAAACAATTACGGAATCCGCCGCACCTGTGACGCCATTTGTTCCGGAGACATCAGCCATATTATCTTCTGGATGGAGCATCTTGGTGGTATGTGTAACACATACTATTGCGATATGGTATTTTTCACCAAAGGCTTTCAAATCACTTCCTGTATGATAATCAACTTCATAAGCATTGGCATTCCTACCTTGACGATATTTGATAAAGTTCAACGTATCAATTACCACTACTTTAATATCCGGCAATTCTTTGATCAAATCCTCAAGCTGTATCAGGAATCCTGACTGCATCGGCATTACATTTGTAAATACGAAATGAAAGTTTTCAGGAGCTGCTGCCCCATCAAGCACTTTATTGAGTCTTTCCTGTTCAAAACTGTCTCCATCTTCAAGAGCAAGATAAAGCGTTCCACATTTCGTAGTTTCAAAGCTCAGAAACTTATCGCCTCTCGCCACTTTGATGCACATGTCAAGCATGAGCCAAGATTTGCCTGTTTTAGGTGGCGCTGCTAGAACTGTCTCTCCTTCAGGAATCATATTCTGTACTGCATAGAACTTTTCTTCAAACTTCATATTTTGAAGTTCAAGAGCTGAAATGGATTTCAGTTTCTGAAGGTTCTTTTTTACCTCATCCTCATCACTGGTAGTCACCATCATCCGATAAGGCATTGTTTTCTTGTGTTCTTGCCAGCCTGCTTCGTACCGTTTGTCTCGTTCTTCCTCAGTTTCTCTCTGATCATAAGCGCCTGGTTCCAGAAGTTCTCTCACATCCTGCCATTTCTTTCCCTTGCAGGAATTATGATGGCATTTGAAAGCAATGGCGCCATCATCATAATGAAATATCTTGCTGTCACCGTTTGTATGGCTATGATCAAAAGGGCACTCGGCAAGAGGGTATATGTCGCATCCATTGCCAGTGGACTTATTAGTATAAGTAAGTCCGTGCTCTGTCATCCAGCCTTCCAAATCAAAGGCAGCAGGAGAAGTCTTGCTCGCCTTCTTGACTGGCTCTTGCTTAGGTAGTTCCCCCGCAAGGCTTTCAAGTATTTCCTTGCTTGTGCTCATCAGCTCCCTTGGCTGGTAGATAATCTTGCTCATCCTGTGCGGTCTGCCTTCAGTATCTGCTCCCTTTTGCGCTAGCGTGCCATAAAGCTTGCATATTCTTGAAGGGTTATAGTTCACCGTGTCAATCTTGACAGTGCCAGTATTGAACATATTAGCCAGATTGCTGAGACAATGCTCAATCAGGTTTTTTGATTCCTGATTGTTCGGAAGATCTATCTTGTATAGCAGGTGATAGCCGTTTCCAGACATTGCAATTATCGGTTCGCTGAATCCCATCTCGCTGAGGTAATTCTTGACGTTCATAGCCAGTACTGAAGATTCTTGAAGCTCCTCATAAGAGCTTGATATCTCCGATAGCCTTTCAGGATCAAAATCAACGAATAGCCATTGATAAGAATCAATCTCTTTGTCCTGAGTTGTGACGCTAGTCAGCCTGAAGCAATCATGCTGTTCTCGGCTATAGCAAGCAGGATTGATGGCATTCAATGTTATATAGACATTTGAGCCTTTAGGCTGAATCGTTTCAAGAGCTTTTAGCAAAGTGTCGGCATTGGTAAAATAACCAGAGATAACTGCTTTTTTTGAACTTTTCTGGATGATGCGGATTTCAAACAGTTCATTGTCAGGCTTAAGGACCTTTATTGTCTGTTTTATCATTTTCGCATCAAAGAAATTAGCATCCAACATCTATTTCACCGCCTAACAATTCAACTATTTTCTTTCCAGTACTTTTCTTGTCGCAGAACTCGAAGCGTACGCCATAGCGTTTTTTAATGGTCTCAAGGCATTTATAAAGCTGCTTTCCCTGCAATGGCGGTCTGTTGCTTTCTACCTTCCAGGGATGACCATTGACCATTTTCCATTTATAAGCTTTTTTCCGAGGATTCTCCCAGAAATAAACATCTACAAGATTTTCGATATCAGGCTCTTCTATGAGTATAATGATCTGTATGCCCTGCTCTTTTGCACGGAGCAGTTCATTCCTGAACCTTTCATGTTGCTGGCATACATTCCCACAGATTTCATTCAGGTCAAGCTTGCGGTCAACAACCAATTTTGCATTATCAAGGCTCATATAGTCACCTACCCATAGTTTGCTTACAAAATGGTCAATTCCCAATTTATCAAACTGCTTTTCTATGCGTTCACGTTCCTTCTGATGTTCGCGACTATCGATCTGCACTGTCATGATCAGCCCCAAGGAATCTCTTCACCAGCATCCTCAACGGGCATAAAACCATTAGTATCATTGCTAGAACTGGAAGCTGAAGAAGAACCTGAACCATTGTTATTCTTGTTAAGATATTTCGGAGTCGGCACGTCTGCACTTTCAACCTTTGAATCTTCACAGAACCATCTGAGCTCTGTTCTCATAGTAACTTTGCCGTTGTATTCATTCTCTACCTTGCCGAAGACACCGCCTATCTTCTTGTTCTTGAACTGAGATGCCCACTTATCACCCCAGATAGACTCACAGTTGTTTGATTTCTCAAAAGCGTCCATGAATCTCTTAATATTTTTTGAGCAGTTGCCGTTCTCATCCTCTGTCAGGATGTACTGTGTTCCTGCATGTGGCCATTTCTTCTCAGGCCTTACATCATTCTTAAACTCCTCGCTCATATAATTAGGCTGTTTGTCATTCGGAGCGAAGTCAAAGAGCACAACCGCCATCGGCTTCCCTGTCTTTGATGTAGTCTCGTTCACCTGCTTGATGATGAGGTGATGCCCACCAACCTCAGGCGGGATATAGTTTCCTGTGCTAGTGTTATCATAATTATTAGGCTTATTCATAATTATTTACTCTCCTTTTCCTTTGTTTTCTTAGTCTTTGGTTCAGCTGTTGCACTTTTTACAACAGTTGGAATGTTATAATAATCTCTGATAGCTGAATCAACTATCTTAAGATCATTTTCTATCTCTTCCGCCTCGAACATTTCCTCAGGACTCTTCGTTATGTCAGAGCCGTCAGTAACTGTCTTGAAGAAATGCCGACCGCTATTGCTCATGCACCTGATTGCAATCGTTACCATCCCGATCAGGGGTGCTTTCTGGTCTAACAGCTTGCCGATGGTGAGGAGCTTTGTATCTCCATAATCCGATGTTTCTTCATGGAACATCAGATAAACAATATAGTCATCTGGCAGTTCTTTGATGCCATTCACCAGCGTGCACATATCATCCGCCATCTGGTTATACATATCAAACTGAGCATTGCCCTTCATGTTCCTGTGGTTCTTCATGAAATAATGCGTCATGATATACCCAGCATCATCGACTACAATAGTCTTCACTGTCGGCGGAAGCTTCCTGATTGCCGACAGGATCACATTCACATCGTCAGCCTTCATCGTGTACTTGAAGGTATGGCGGAACGGTAAGCTCTTACCTTCCACATTTATGAGACATATCTCTGTCTCTCCAAAATTCTTCAGGCTTCTTGACTTCCCTGAGCCTGACTTGCCATAACAAATAACTGGTATTCCGATAAGTCATTCCCCCTTTCATAATTTAACACCAAATTCTCCCGGCACATCCTCAACCGCTATGCAGTCAATAACCTCGCCTGTCTGGTTATTGATTACCTGATTGCCCTGGATGGTGCAGTCCTTCTTCAAGCCTGCCCAGTCAACGTCTTCTTTCACCTTGACGTACTCGGGCATATTATTTGCCTTGACATACTCGAGAAGCTTCTCCTTATCAGGTGCCATCTTCTGGCTAGGCTTCTTCCATACCAGGGAACCGCTCAGGAGCTTGTAGCTCTCCTGTGTCTTGGTGGACTTGCGCTCAACTGTCTGGAAGTACTCGTACATCTTCGACTTGAAGAATCCCGTCTTACTCGCCAGCGCCTGATCCAGCTTAGCTATCTGCTCCTGAAGCTCTTCTATCTCAGCCTTTGCCAGAGCTACCAATCTGTCATGCTCCTCTGTCTCCTGCTTTACCTTCTTAAGTGCCCATTCGCAAGCCTTATCGTCCTTGATGGTGAACTCCTTCTCAGCAGTGTCCTCCATCTCCTGATCATCGTCCCAGATGTTATCCGGGCAGTTGTTACAGTCTGTCATAAATATCTTCCTCACTTTCGTTATTGAATTTCACTATTCCCGATACCGAGAACAGCATAATGATGAGCCATGCAATCCCTCTTCTGACTGCTGTCGCTACATCAATGTTATCGCACTCTACAGCTCCTGCCGTGCCTACCAGCATGATGAAGGAAACTACCAGCCCCAGCAGGCACAGACCGGCAAGAATCTCTTCAAGCGTACTGCCTTTTGTATTTCCTGATTCCCAGTTCCGATCTGTCATAATGCGTCACTTCCTTTCTGGTCTCTTCCTGCTTGCGCTCCATATGCTCCATAAACTTCCAGTAATCCCATAAGTAACAGCTGGTTTTGCTTTTGGGCTTATTCTTAACTGCATATCTCTGACCTCTTATAGCGGCTTTCTCTCTCAGCATTTCACGGCTGTAGCCTGTTAGCTCCATCATCTGTTTTGTCTTAAGGCTGTATCCAGGTTTAATGTCTTTAAGCTCCATATTAGCCTCCTTCCTGCTCTTTGCGGTTAAGTCCATCCCTGAGCGCTTCAGCATCAGCTACGTTCTTGTAGACGATACCCTTATAAGCATCTCCAGGATTCACTGACGTGCTTACGAAGTACATCGGTGTCCCGTTCCTGTATGTCAGGATCACTTTCCACTTCTTCCGTTCTGCCGTCATCCTTGCTCCTTCCCATAAATCCTTTTGAAATTCTGTGCCATAGTCTTGCTGACATTATGGAATCCAAACTTCTTGATTACCTGTGCACGGATGACCGCCCTTGCCAGCTTACGATCATATACCGGACGTGGGTTGTACCTAACTCCTTTGTTCTCGTTAACCATTATCTCACTCCTTTCTGTTAGTTTGTGTCTTTTAGGACACTTCATCTGTAAAAAAAATGTCCATTGGTGATGGAAGATGCAAATAATCAACGATGGCTTGAATTTCTTTCCTAGTAAATTCTGTCTTACCATTACGCTTACGATAATAGGCTGCTTTACTTATTCCACAAGCGTTACAAAGATCATCAACTGACACGTTTCTTACTTTCATCTCATAGTCCAGTTTGAATTTATCCATTCGTGTTCCTCCTTTCCTGTCGGTGTCGTTTAGGACACTTTCAGTGTATCACATATAAATGTCATTGTCAACTACTTTTTTGTCTTTTTTGACACTTTTTTATATTTTGTGAAAATTTTAGTTGCATAAAAGATACTTTTATGTTATTGTGAAAATGCAAAATCATATACAAAGGAGATGAAAAAAAATGGCTGATGATATCGGAAAAATGATTCATGATTTAAGACTTGCAAAAGGAATGACTCTTGAAGAAGTGGGAAATATTGTAGGTGTCGGCAAATCTACTGTCAGAAAATGGGAAACAGGGATGATTGCAAATATGAAAAGAGACAAGATTTCCAAACTAGCACATGCATTAGGTATATCATCTTCTGTTCTTATGGAATGGGATGATAAAGAAAAGGTACCGCCCAAGGATCCCGAGCCCCGAGACCCGAACAAGCGCCCTGCCTGCTTCGATGTCTTTGTTGATGCTTATGCCATACCTCTGCTGGGGCGTGTCGCTGCAGGCTGTCCTCTGTACGATGAAGGCAACATCATCGGGAAGGTGTATGTGTCCCCTGATCTGCATGATGCAGAAAACTATTTCTCTCTTAAGGTCAGCGGATCGTCGATGTATCCGTTGCTCAAAGATGGTGACACATTGATAGTCCATGCCCAGCCAGATGCCGAGAACGGTGCCATTGCGATAATTCAGATAAATGGTAACGAGGGAGTCGTTAAGAAGATCCAGAAACATAAGGACGGTATTACACTCATCTCCATCAATCCTGCTTATGACCCGATGTATTTCACTAACAAGGAGATAGAGGAGCTTCCTGTGGTAGTCCGTGGCGTCGTGATTGAAGTCCGGAGCAAGATATAAAATGTATAATTTTACACAAAAGTGCTTGACGTTTGTGTAAATTTGTGTATAATAGTGTATGTAAGGAGGTAACAATGAAGCCAAGAGATAAAGCAATCGAGGAACTTCACAAAAACGGATATACCAAGAAGCCTTATGGTAAAAAGCATGATATTTATTACAATGAAGAAACAAAATGCATTATCCCATTGAAAAGACATGACTTTGACGAAGACGATCTAAGGTATATACTCCGTGAAATCAAGCAAAACAAGGAACGGGGCAAATAAGCCCCGATTTCCTGCATTTATAAGGAGGTTTATATGAAATACATCTATACTGCTGTTTTTACACCAAATGAAGACTCAACAAAATTTTATGCTAGGATTCCTGATCTTCCAGGATGCATTACTACCGGTTCATCTCTTCAGGATGCCATTGACGAGATTACGGATGCTGCTTCAGGCTGGCTTACTGTTGCGGAAGATGAAGGGTTAAACATTCCTGAAGCAACTAAGCAAGCCGTTGTTGAAAGGAAAGATACCGACATCCTCTCACTCATCCAGATCGATACCATCGCCTACAGAGCCGCTACAGATACAAGAGCTGTCCGTAAGAACGTGTCACTCCCTAAATGGATGGCTGTGCTTGCTGATAAAATGGGAATAAACTGTTCTCAGCTATTGCAGGAAAATCTTATGCAGAAATTTAATGCTTAAAATCTAACAATAAAAAATAGCCGCCCACTCTCGCAAAGGAAACGACTATTCTTTAAATAATTAGCTTATTACTGATGCCGAGATAAGGTAGACGCGACCTACCTTTTCGGCTGTCCTGTTAAGGACATTAGCAAACAACCGGAGCGGGTAGGACGCATCTACCTGTCGGCTGCCTTGCTAAGGACATTATAAACCCAAACTTTTGTTTTTGTCAATATAATTTTGTACATTGAAAACTGCATACGTGGCTGAAAAGTTTATATAATTTATATAAATTTGGAACACCTGCTTAGCCACGTATGAACTATCATATGTGGCTTTTTATTTTGGAGGGCAATATGAAAAAGAACAGCTCAGGATATTATGAGAAAAGATTGTCTATCGGCAATGATCCTGTTACCGGTAAGCGGATCAGGAAGGCGATAAGGGCTAAAAGCATTGCCGAACTTGACCGCCTTGTGTTTGAGTTCAAGCAGGAAATGAAGATGAAAGCATCAGTTCCGGATGATGATATTACATTTAAGTCCTATTCCCGGCGCTGGATGGAGTCCAAACAGTGCAAGAGCGTTAATACTAAGGCTATGTACCAGCTTCTCCTGGATAAGCATATCCTGCCTGAGATCGGGGATCTGTATTTCACGGAGATAACCCGGCAGGATCTTCAGGACATATTCAACAAGAATTTTGAGCATGCGAACACGTGCAACAAGATACGGCTCACGCTCCGGCAGATCTACGAAGCAGCCGCCGATGAAGGACTGCCGAACACTAACGTGAACTTCAAGCGGATGTCTCTCCCGAAGCAGAAAAAAGTCATAGCTAAGCGTGCATGCACAGCTGAAGAAAAGGCAGCAGTCCAGATAGTACAGCTCCCGGACATGGAAAAAGCTTTCCTGTATGTAATCTACTATACCGGTCTCCGGAGGGAAGAAGCTCTCGCCCTCCGTCCTGATGATTTCGATTTTCAGGCCGGTACTGTATCGGTCAACAAGGTTGTAGTCTTCGACGGGAACAAGACCATAGTGAATTACGATATGGCAAAGAACGAGTATTCCATCCGATCCGTCCCCCTGCCGCCTCAGTGCATAAGCTTCCTGAAGAGCTACGTCTCCGGCAGGGAAGGATTCCTTTTCAGGAATGAGGGTTCTGAGCTTCCCTATAGCAGGACTGCCTATCAGAAATTCTTCAGGAGGATAAAGAATGGACTTCTGCCACTGGCGCCTACCGCAGAAGATCTGACAGCGCACATCTTCCGCCATAACTATGCTACCACGCTGTATTATTCTGGCATATCGCCTAAGATGGCGGCAAAGCTCATGGGACACAAGGATACCACCATGATCATGAAGACCTATGCCCATCTTGATGAGCAGAAAGAGAATGTTTCAGACAAGCTGGCAAAGGCTTTTGAACAGCCTACCTGATTATTCTATTTTTGTGACCATTTTGTGACCACTCAAAAAATCGGATTTAAAGAATCCTTATTTTATGCGGGTTCTCAGACCAGCCTGTGACCACAAGATTTTAAGAAAAAAAGTCAAAAATGGCTACTTTTTAGCCTAAAAACATCAGCTCAGAGCATAATAAAAACCCTTGAAAAGTGCCTATTTTCAAGGGTTTTCTTATTAGCGGAGCGGGTGGGATTCGAACCCACGAGACGTTGCCGCCTACCTGATTTCGAGTCTAACACATGCTCCCCCTTAAAGCCTTGTGCTTCAATGATTTCTTGATTTTTTGCTGTGACCTTTTTGTGACATTATCAATAAAATATGCCTCTATTGATACCCACAACCATATCCCACTATGCAAATGATAGCATATCCTTATAGCTATGTCAAATAGCATATCTTCATAGACTACTCCTTTAGTGCCGACCTGGTCTTAGGACCGCAGATACCATCAACCTCTAATCCTTTTAACTTCTGAAATTCCTTGATACATGAGACAGTACCCTTGCCACATTCACCATCGATCCCACCGCAAGAGTCTATTTCTGTCTGAAACTGATGCTGGCACAGCTCATACTGTACCCACTGCACCCCCTCGCCTTTATAGATATAATTCTTGCAACCTGTCTTTTTAGCATTCGCCTGGCTTGTTACATTCGTCAGCGGTTCGGCATAGGGATTGCTTCTCGGCATACCTTCCACCACTATCGCTGTGTGCCCTTTTGTCTTTGTAACAATGATGTCGCCGTCGTAGAGCGTAGTGCCTGCCTTGTATTCGATCGTATGCTCGAAAAGTCCCGTGTTTTGCAGTACCTTCACTTCATTTTCCGTCGAGAAGTCCGGGATATTCTTTCCAGTAGTTTCCTGTATCACTTCTCTCACCAGAGAAGAACAGTCGCAGTTCGTGTCCTCTTTGGTATCTATGCCTTTATTGATGATGCCGTATCGATCACTCTGAGAATATCCGATATGCTTGTTGCTGCAAGCGATTTTCATCAGCTTGGCCGCTATGCTTGCATATCTTTCCTTTTTGAATCTGAGGATATTCCATCCTTTTTTATTCATATAGAAATTCTGGAGCTTGACCTCGCCCTTGTAATCATCTGTTGATGCCTGGAGCTGATCTCCCGGCTTTCCATTTCTTGCTCCGCCGTTTTCGTCATGGACTGCATTACCGATTATCACCTTCATCCGCCTTGTCCCCTTTCTGCTTATTATACTGATACGTTGAAACGCCCAGAATTGCCCCTAAAAAGGCATCTATCGCCGTTATGGTACCAACTACCTGCTCTCCGTATGGAAGCCCCCATATTGCCGACAGAGCGAAGTACAGAGTGCCTAGAGCGGGCAGTACTATCTGTGCGATATACTTCAATACATCATAAACTTTGTTGCTCATTCTTCACCGCCTCCTTCATTGGTAATCTTTCAACATCCTTCATTATCTTCTGCGCCGTTCCGTTCCCGCCCATCTCCTGATAAGGCAGGAAAAGATAATCGTGCAGGTTCTCGAACTCGTCACGGGTAACATAGCCACGCTTGATAAATTCGCTGCCAAGAAAACAGATTCTATCGTGCGCCAATCCCAAGAGGAGCTTTGACTCGGCAGATTTCTTTTTCGTTTTTGCCTGCCATACCCCAGTTATCAACGCCCAGAACCCAGTAGAGCCAAAAACGGCAACGATAATCGTTATAACTGTATCACTCATCTTTATCATCCTCCTGCAAAGCTATAACTACCACCCCGAACGTCACGATCAAAAACGATAGTATGATGGCTATAAATCCCAATACTTCATCCATCCTTTCCTCCTTTCCAAAACTCCCGAGGGAAGCAAGCCTCCCTCCGTACAAACCCAAAGGGTTTTAATACTCTTAGTTACTCTATTAAATCAAATACATATCCGTAAGAACATACTCTGTTTCACGCTCTATGTGCGCTCCATGAATCCAAAATTCACCTAAAAGTAACCAACAAATTGCTGAAATAATCATCATCTTTTCTCCTTTAAAATCAGAGGAGAGGACTAAGCCTCTCCCCTTACAAACTCATAAAGGGTTTCAATACTCTAAAATTTTGGTTTTATGGGGTTACTTCTTATCCGCCTTATAAGGTTCACAATACATTCTGTCGAATTTACTAACATAAGGATTGTTTGTAGCACATTTCTTACTTTGGCAAGTGTTATTAGTAGCACAATAGTAATCACACTCTTTGCAAGAATTTCTTTTAAAGCGTTCAATTATACTCATTTTTATTCTCCTTTGTGATTTTTAAATTACTCTAAAGACAACAATCTTGTTACATCTTCTTCAGTATGACCATCCCATTCTTTACCGCATTCTAATTCTTGACATTTAAACATATCCCAATAACTCTTTTCATAATGATATGTATAACTGCCTTCTGGTGTATCGATGCCAACAATAAACCATTCACCATTACTGTCAAAACAATATTTGCCATCCGAATGTTTAAAAGATTTCCAAGACTTATCTTTATTCTGATTTACAATAGTTGCAAACAGAACTGCTCTTTGATGATAAAGTTGATTAAATGTATGATAACCGTCACTTAAATCTCCAATATCTTTAATATTTGCTACTTCACAAATAGCTTCTATTCGTTTTGCTTCTGTATCTGTCATCTTTCTAAATCTCTCAAAAACTTAATCCTCGCAAACCCATTCCCACTCTTAGGCTTGCCACTAACTGCACTTGCACTAACTTCATTGACGGATTCCGTCTTAGTTCCTTCAGCAGTTGAAGTAGGAACATTATAGCCAACCATCTTCTTGTTGCTGAGAAGTGAGTTTCCGATATAGCCAGAGCCTGCACCACCACTCTTTGATGATGTGCCTTTGTAACCGCCATATAGTCCACTACCACCACCGCTTACATTAGTTCCGCTTTCGCCTAAACCGAATGCATTTCCTGTGGTCTGGTCTGCTGAGTTATCACCACTTCCACTAATGCCACCTGCTTCTTTACCTGTGTAGTCTGTTTCGCCAACAAGCAATCCACCACCTCCACCACCTGATACCATCAGAATATCTGAAGTGTATGAGGATAAGTCTTTCAACTGTCCTGTCCTTTTAGCTATGTGTGTTGCTCCGCCACCGTTACTTGTATATTCAGCCACATTATCCCTCCTTCCTAAACTCCCCACAGTATGCCGATTTATGACATACTATGAGGATGATAAAAATTGTGTTTAACCCACATCAAAACCGCAATATATTTGTTCGGGAGTTTGTGTGGGAGATTTAACAATACTTAAATGTTTCCCAAAGTAAATCAACTCCATTATACATAAAAGCATGTACGTCAACTCTAAAATAATTTGCATTAGATTTTGAATTGCCAATTATTAAATATGCTCTTTGATTTGGAGTATCGATAACTATTCCCAAATAATAATCTCTTACTGTGTTATTAGTTAGAGCATCTCCATAACTATCAATTCTGTCGCCAGTTATTTTATTAAACATGGCAAATCCATAATAGGTATTGCCATCTTCCTGATACTCACCAAATTGTATTTTTATATAATCACTATCAACAAATATGTATGATCCAGTTTCACTTGTATTTTTAGTAAATTCATATAAAACATCTCCCATAGTAAGCCAATTAGGTCTACTACTTGCACTTTGGTTATATATTCTACTTGAAGTATGAGAAGTTGCTGTCTTTACTGCTTCAGGAATTTGACTAAAATCAGTTAGCAAGGTCATGTCAACAGTATTTCCTCTATATTGCCATGTTTCAAGGTTGTGAATAGATAAATTACTTCCACCACCATTATAGCCATCCTGTCCACCAACTCCAATGTAAAGTTTGTCACCTTGTGTTAATAGCACTTCGCCCTTGCTATAAGCACCATAGCCACCACGAGCTGTGAGAGTACCATCAGTAGCATTGCCACCTTGTGCGCCCCATGTCTCAAGTGAATAAACACCTGTTTTCGGAGCTGTAAATTCTTGTATCTCGCCTGTGTAGTCGTAGTTCCAACCCTCATCAATTCCTGTCATTATATCCGGTGAATCTGAGCTTGCCGTATTCCCCTGATTATCCTCCGTGAATATCACAAAGTAGTAATGGCTTTCTTCGTCAAGCCCAGTGACGGTGACGGTTGTGTCTGAATCATCCAGAGTCACGAACTCATCGCCATCGTCTGGTTCTAACGGAACGCCGTCCTTCTTCGCAACAAGGGTGATGGATGAATACGATCCATTCTCCAGAGCAGGAATCGTAAATGTCAATGTCACGTCCACACCGCTTACGGATATGTCAGTGATTATCGCAGGTTCTAAGTCCTGCCCTGCCACTATCGAAACGACCTTTGTGTAACGGTAGTGGTAAATCGGATGGTCCTGATCGTCCAGAGCCAGGTGAGCTGGGAAGATGCCATAGTAATAGGTCTGCCCTTTTTGGATATTCGTATCGTCCACGAGCCACGTGGTCTTGTGCTCGTCCCTCGTGGTGGAAGTCTTCACTATCAAGCCGTCCCATATATTTAAGGGATTGCCGTTCTGGTTCCTTACGACCACTGTCCGCTCCCACGCACACGGTACGGGAGCGAAAGATGAGATATCCGATGGGTCCGTCCATTTCAGCTTTACGGCGTTATTCGTGGCATCGTATGTTATCTCCACGTCGGTCGGCTCGTCCAACAGCCTGAGTCCGATATTCCTTATAACTTCCGGGAAATTGACGTCGCCGTTGTTTATCACGGTGGCTTTGATATTCGTCACATCGCCTTCACCGCCCTGGATGAAGTCCATGATCCTTCTCTTACGCCCAGTGCTCTGCGGTTTGTAGCCTACATAAGCCTTCTCGCTCGCGGGCGTGCTCCTTGTCGCAGGAGTCGAACCCTCCGGGGTTATCTGCCCGCCACTAGTCAGGGTGAAATCGGTGAAATATCCCCCTGCTCCGAGGTGATGGTTTATCTCGGTGATATATCCTAATTGTTTAGGCTCTTCGTCCTCATCCGTTCCGTCCGTAATGTTCGCAACGTCTCCGATGAGTATCTGCGGTCTGAGGCTCATCCTGTATGTGATGACTCTTCCTGCCTGTTTTAACTGCTGAGCGAGAGCCTTTGCGTATTTCTTAAGCTCGTCCTTCTCAATCCCTTCTATCGGGTCGGCATGGTATATCCTAGAATCCCCGACGTCCCAGAACCGAAAGTTCTTCACATTAGCCGTGTAAGCGATTTCCTTGCCCTTTTTTGTAGTCCCA
>Ga0265300_10000620_pt1 | contig 37301 bp, 62 predicted proteins | sample AusTroGonzalo_MG_FD_193482 | JGI IMG/M metagenome (GOLD analysis project Ga0265300, IMG submission 193482) | Bovine rumen microbial communities from tropical cattle in Woodstock, Queensland, Australia - Gonzalo_03 | ecosystem: Host-associated > Mammals > Digestive system > Stomach > Rumen ...
TACTTGTGTATATACACAACCTTCATCAATGGGAAATGCTGCAAAGTCTGTATAATCATTATCGGTGTCTATTCTGTTCTTATTGATTATTCTAATATACATTATCTGCTCCCATTTGTTAGATTATCAAGACCGCTTATGTCTCTTAATCTATTGATCGTGTAGTTTTGTTTCTTAATGGCAAATTGGTTAGCATATTCTTGCTCTATAAAGCCAATGCCAGTTGCGATAGTAGCCATAATGCCAAGTGGTCCACTAGTTGCAAATGCCATACCAATACCAAGCATTTTAGAACCTATTTGCACTGTATGTTGTATTGACCTTTGTGCATTATAATCACCACTAAAATTACCTATGTTATTTATGGCGTATGCAGCGACTTGCTTTGCTTGGTCAATGGTAAAGTTATTAACCTGATGTCTAATTAGGTCTATCTCTCGTAGTTGCTTTTCAACACCAGTGGAGTCTTTTACTCTCCCTTGTCCGCTTCCAGTACCACCATTCCCAACACTGCTAACAGGACTATCAGTGATAGTAATATATATTCTTCCATCATTGCTCATCGTATGAACCCCAATGTTAGTGTTGGTACATTGTCTGGTGCAGTTGTGAATTGGCAAGAGATGAGTTTCATATTTATAGGTGCGTTAGTACCACCCTCTGTGTACTCACCGAACTTAACGCCATTTACCGTAAATGCAAATGCGAAGTTCTCATTACCAGTACTTCCACCATTGGCAATGCCTAATACTTTATTTACAAAAGCATTGTCCTGTAATGCTACTTGCATTGCAATATTGAATGTTGCAGAACTCTTAACGCTTGATGATATCTTGTCTGTTGATATTGGTTGTGTGTTAGGGTTCATACCATAGTTAAAGTTGAACGATAACACCTTAACTGCATTGCTATCAATAGTAAGCGAGTCCAAGTCTCCTATGCCTTCAAGCATATATAATGTGCCTGTTAGGTAAATTACTGGGCGTTTAGAATTGGCTACTTCCATAAAACCATCAAGCACAACAGGGGTCATATATTCTTGCTTAACCGACATTGTGCCATAAGTGTTTTGTGTAAAGTTGTTTTGTGCTACGAAGTTATTGATGATGTTTTGCAACTCTTCAATTTTATGGTCGCTTGGTAGCCCTAAAATCACAATGTTTACTGGTTGCATTTTAATAATGCCATATTGCAATTCACTTGCCAAGTAATGCACAGCTACATAGCATACGCTAGGGTCAACCCCACTTTCCAAGAATTGCCTTTCTGGTTCTACCTTAAACCTAACATCACTTAAACTATTTAATTGTCCTTCAAGAAAGTTCTCATAACTCCAACTCATTATTTACCTCACTATTCGGCAATGAAGTACACGCACTATAACAGCTACGATTTACCCAGTGCATACTTTTGTTTCGTGTACCAAATGCACCTATTTCATTAACCCAATTTGCATAAGATATAACACCATACTTTTTGCCATTAAGTTTTTTTTTATACCATTTGCCATTTCTTTTAAAATAACCTATGTTTCTATAATAGATGTTTCCTGTCTTCTTCCACACACTAACATTATAAAATGGTGGATCTATTACATAGGTTATTTCGTGGTCGCTTACATTGGCAATTCGTATGTGGTTTTTCATATTACCACTCAACACAGGAGTATCATTAAGCAATTGGGAATATAAGATATGTGCTAACTCTTGCATTGCTTTTGTCATAAAATAAACAGTTGTTAATAGTTTTTCATCATTTTCATATAATATTATATATTTTTATTTTCTTATACGATTATAAAAAACACATAAAACTATTGCAAACTATTAACTTATCTCCTTATATTTATATACGTTGTATAATGGTTGCATTTGCTAAATTGGGTTTCTTTTTGGTGTATTTCCTGTCTAATGCTGTCAACTACCCAAGTCTCACCCATATACAACACAATATACCCTTCTAAAATGTTTTTTAATTCATCGGTTGTTTCTAACATAACCGTATTCCTTGTAGCATAGAACGAACCTTGTACGTTTTGCCCTGTAATGTCTCTATTATTTACTTCACGAGCAAAAAATGTGTCTATTGGTTTATTCTTGACTACATATTCATCCAAAGCACCATTTTCGCACTTGCCAAATAATTGGCAGACTTTATATTTATCTCTCCTGCTATGGTAAATGTCAATCATCTCATCCACCATATAGTGCCTTGTAATCTATTGCTTCTTAATTGTCTATCAGTCAAGCCACATAATCTCAATTCTGCGTATGTGTTAGGTGCAATGGCATACTTAATCGGTCTGCCAATTTCCCCACGTTCTGGGTCAAAACCACTATCAACTGATATATCACCATTACGCACAATGTAAATGGCTTGTTCTAATAAAGCGTGTTTGTAATGTAATTTTTGATAATCGGTGAATTCTGGATATGCTCTGTCAATATCACGATTAAAATTGCTATCAATGTATGTGTGCAACCTGTCCTCAATACGAACTAGGAATTGATTGGCTTGTTCGTATCCACCAATCATTGCATTTAAGTCCATTGAAAAGTATTCGTTGAATTCATCGACTGTTATGTATTTAGTTTGCAACATAGTTGTCACCTTTTTAAAAATTCGTTCGTTCTTTTAAAAACAGTAGGCAATTTTGGATCAGCTTGTATAATATCGGCTTTCAACGTCAACATATCGCCATCCATGTAAAATTTTTTTGGTTTCCAAGTAAGCCCAGGCGGCAAGATAACTTCGTTTTCTAGTTCGCGCCCTTCAATGTTTGGAGTTCCTTTTGGAATTCTAAAAATTATTCTGAATTGTCTTTTGGAATCCGGATTATCATTGAAACCATTTCTGGTGTTTGAAGTTGATTCGAATTGTTGAAGCTGAAGATTGTTTCTTAATAGATTATTATATTTGCCAAGATTGTTTTTTACATCTTGCAAAGATTTAAATTCGATTCCATTTCGCTCTAAAATATATTTCAGTTCTCCGACATCAAAGCCGCCTGAAATGCGATAAAGTGTCATATCCCTATTCGCAATATCCCCGTTTTTGTAGATATAAAATGCCAAATAATCGGATTGTTCTCGATAGAGTTCTTCCTCGTTATCTTCGGCTTTTTTGTTGTTGAACATATTTCTACAAGCATTATTTATGCGTCCATAATCACTGGAAATGTAAGCTCTATACGCACCCTCGGCTAAATTATCTTCGCTTTCATCGTTGTCGAAGCCACTCTCAGCTAAATGTCTGCTATTTATTTCTTCTTGTGTATAACCGGCTGCCTTAAGCTTTTCTCGCCTTGTTAAAATATTTTCATCCCAGTAGCCAATTTTACCGTGCTTTGGGCAAGGCCTACCACCGTGCTTTTTTGGGTCCCAATTACATTCAGACATAATTGATTACCCCTCCAAATCTTCTTCATCGATTTGTATATAATCTCTCCAATTATCCACAACCATTTCTTCTGCTTCTTCAGCACTAGAAACTTTAGAATCTGGATCATAAAGCCAGCCTTCCAAATATTCGTCGATTTTGTCGTATAAATATTCTTCGTTATAATCAGAACTTGGATATTCTTCCATGATTTCGTCTAGAATTCTTTCGAAAGCGCTATCCCTAATTTCGTCGATGTAATCTCCAACAGTTTCTTCCTCTTCAAAATCTGATTCATAGTCATTGTCAAAGTCATCATATTCAGATTCACTCGTAGATGTCTTACTATCACTGTGTGGGTTCTTTTTTTTGCTTTCGTCTTCTGAATCTAATTGACTAACAGCTTCATCAAGTGTTTGACCGCTTTTAATCAGTACGTGAACTCCGTTGTCTAATGTCACCCATCTATCAGCCATTATTTTTCTCCTTTAATACGAATAATGCTGTATTGCCTTGCCAAGCAACACACGCTACTTCATAATCCTCTAATTCGCCACCAGATTTGAATTTGTCTTCAAAATCTTTCATTTCTTCATTTCTTACAAATACTATTTTCATATTTTTACTCCTTTAAAAATAAGGGGAGAGGTAATGCTCTCTCCCCATAGCATAGTTATTCTTATGCGTGTTGTGTTACTGCTACTGCACTGTTAGTTACAGCGATAATCTTGCCACTTGCATCAACTAATGCGAAGTAATATGATTTGCTGCCTGCTGCTTCTGCAATGTCTTGACCAACTGTTGCAACTTTATAATCAGTTCCTGCTGTACCTACATCTGCGATTGCTCCACCAAGAGTAAATGCAGAATCTTTATACACAACATAACCTCTTAAACCAGCTGGGTTAGTCCAGAATTGGCGAAGTTTCCAAGCGTATTGTGCTGCACCTGCTGCTGTATCGATTTGTAATGTGTTAACTTTGCTAGATGCTGCAACGCTGTTGTTGTATGATACATAGCAACCAACGATCTTGTTCTTTGGAATAACAACTCCGTGCCAAATTAAGTAGTTCATTAGGTATCCGTGGAATCCTGCAAGACCACTCATTTCTGGTCCATAAATCTTTGTGTATTCTAACTTACGGATTGGAACTACTGCTTTCTTGCTAACTACCATATAGTTGATAGCTTTAGAAGTGTTTTGTGGTCTGTATCCGTTTTCTGCAACTAATACGTTAGTGAAGAATCTGTTGCTTGGTACAACGATGATTGGTCTTTCACCATATTTTTCAACTGTGAAGTCGATACCTGCTGCTGAACGATAATCGCCTTGAGTTAAGAATTTAGTTAATTCACTTGAATTTCTAATTGCAGTCATAATGTTAGGCGCTACGAAGATAACTTGTTCTTCTGCTGGTACTTCGTGTTCAGTTAACCATTCAAATGCTTTATTGAAATCACTGATGATGTCAGTACTTGCTGGTGCTTCGTTAACTAGGTTGCCTAATGATGCACTGCAAGTGTCAGCAATGATTGAGAATCTTGTTGCATCAACTTCTGGAACAACTTTTGTTCTGTTGAATTCTTCAACGATGTTGCCGATAACGATTCCAGCTGTTTCTTCGTTGTCAAGATAGTCAATTCTAAATTGGCGACCTCTTCTGTATTGTAATCTAAAGATTTCCCAAGTAAGTGTTGCACCACCGATTGCGAAACCATCTCTTGCTCCACTAGCTACGTTGCCAGCGTATGCTGCATAGTCTGGATCACCACCGTTTAATGCGAAATCACCTTGAGTTGTGTAATAATCACTTAAACCATCAAGTAACATACTTGCGATTTTAACATAACCTGCTTCATTGAAGTTAACATCAATGAATTTGTTTCCTTGTTCTAGGATTGTTGATTTACCTTCTTCGTAGAAAAATTTATCTAACGCATCAGGTAAGAACTTTGTAATGACTTCAAAACTGTTTGCCATATTATTTTAATGCTCCTTATAAATTATAATTCCACGCCTAATAGCTTGCCAGCTACTTTTCTTTCATCTTCCTCTTTAGCATCGTGGTCTGCAAAGTCATCTGATAATACATCAAGAGTTTCTTGTAATAATGCTCTAATTGAGTCATCATCAAGACCTTTTTCTTGAAGTAATTGTAATAATTCTTCTTTGCTCATAGTTTTACTCCTAATAATTTACTTGCTAATGCTCTTTCATCCACTACAGGTTTTTTAGTTCCTTCCACACCAATTTTATTAACCACAGGTTGTGTTGGTTGCGGTTGTGCCTTTACCCATTCAGGATGAGTTTTCAATAACTCAATCAGTGTTTCCTCATTGAATTCTAGATCGTTGCCTTTAAAGTGTGCGATGATATCCTCGTACTTGTCTGGGTTGATATTGTTCTTTAAGAATGCCACTTCACGAGTTAATTCAAGGTTTTTACCTCGTAATTCTTCATTGCCATATAATAGGTTATCAAGTCCTTTTAAGTTCTCTACTCCGTATCGTGTAAAGAATGCTCTATGGCTTCTCTCTACTCGTTTACGCATTAAGTCTTGAACTTCACTTTTAGTGTAAGACCTGCCTGTTGCCTGATTTGTTTGTGGTTCGGTTTCCACAGCATCGTTATTAACCTGACTTGCTTCTTCAGGAGTTGATGGCGTATCAACTACATTTTCCGCCAAAGTAATGTTTTCTTCCATTTAGTTTAACCAGTTCCTTTCTGTATAGGATAATCTATATAATCTGCCTATATAACGCAGGTTATACCTCGTTTCGCCACTTCTTAATGAGTAGCTTTGTCTTTTCAATTTTATTCTTGAGCATCGGTATCTTGTGATATCGATACATTGCTTCATATGTTTGTAATCTGTCAGTGTAATAATCTACATTGACTCTGGCTGGTGTCTGGAGTGGTCTTGCTCCTACCTTCCTTCTTGGAGGTTTAACACCTTTTAAAACTTCTGCTAATGAGTATTGCACGAAATAGTGCCTGCAGTATGGTCTTGTGACAAACCATACAGGTCCACCAGTCACCCATTGCACTGTCTTCAGCTTGTGCTGTATGGCGTATGCTCGTGCTTCACCTGTTGCATTAGCATCCACATACAATAACCCTTGCCAGCCCTTATGGTCTTCTGCACTGTCATCGTGCATACTTGCCATAAAGAACGGTTTGGACTTGTCTAACAACATATCATCCAATAGCTGTTGCTTGGCACTGTCATCATCTTCCTTAATTCGTTTATTGATTAGCAGGTTTGCCTTATAGTTATATGCCAGTTTGCTAAATAACACAATTAAACTCGTTGCCAGTGCATCGGCATCCTGTCCTGTGTCTGCTCGTTTCGCCCTCTTGGCTGTTGCCATAGCATAATTCAGGAGCATCTTATCGCCATTGATCGTGCTATCTCGTAATGCCTTGTGGATATTCTCTATCGGTTCTCTCGCCAGAGTCATCTTGTAGATCAGAGCTATATACTTCGTTTTCAGCTGTCGCAGGTGCTTCTGCTCTTTCAGATAACGCTGATAAATCAAGTCCCATTTCATCGTTTATGTCCTTTTTATTCTCATCTAACCAAGCAACTTCTGCTGCTTTCTCTTCATCACTAATCTTATCACCCCATAGTAAGTCCACATATTTCTCTGTTGAAATCTCACCATTTACCCAAGCAGAGCCGAGTATTTGAATTTGGTTCTCAAATGATGGGTTAGCGAATTCGTTGTATTTAATGTTGATATTATACTCGTTTTGTCCGATTCCACCAGTCATTAAGTATTGCTTGATATCAAGTGAGATTTTAACTATCTTTCGTAGCATGTTTGTCTCAGGTGCTATGATATTGTTTCGTGTCATTATTGTTATTTTTTCTTTTTCTCTTTGTGCTTCCGCATTATCACGCTTACTTAAATCAATACCAAGAGAAGCGGGGCTTAATACACCTGTTAAGATATAATCTAATATATCTCTTGCTAGCCCACCGTATTTGTCAAAGTTAAGGTCTGGTTGTGTTGTGATAATATCATCACTCAAATTGCCTTCACCATCTGGTACACCAGTCTTTTGCACGAATTGTCTGTTATACAGGTTAGGCATACCAGCTTGTCCTGTGACTCTACGATCTAACACATCTGGGTTATAGTATTCAACTGGTGTTGATACTCTATTCGTTTGACTGGCTTGAGACCATATTTCATCTAGCATATCGAATAGGTCTAACTTACCTGCATACACCGACTTACCATAGTTTACATTCATCGCGTCAAAGAAGTATCTGCTAGGCACTGCTAGTATTTCATCGTAGCCACTAATAACCATATCTTGTAAATTGCCTAATTCTGGTAATACTGTTACATCGACTTCCTCAACATCATCGTTCTTGCCTAACCTGAATAGGTTATATGCGATATAGGAATTACCACGAGCTTTAGATCTGGTTTCTAATAACACATAATCTTTATTATCAGAATCTTTATAGTATGATGAAAAAGCGATTCCAATCAATAAACCTGCTGTGTATATGTATGTTACATCTTCTGCTTCATAGTATTCCCATAAAGGCTGATTTGATAACTGTGCATCAAAATTGACTTTCCAAGCACCCCAACCCTCTGCAAGTGTCAAAGGTCTGCCTTGTTGTACTAATTTATTATTAAAGTCATTCGCCTCGGCTATCTCATCCCAACCTTCGCATTGTATATCAGGGACGCCAACTACATTCGTGATAGTTGTGATAATCATATTTGGTATGCCACTATGCACACGCTTAATATCACACTCTGCTGCTGATAGACTCCAGAAATAGTTTCGTTTGTTCCTGTTGTAGATCGGATTGGCTGCAAAGCCTATAGCTTGCCTTTGTGTGTAATAGTTTAATAGTTCATCGCCATTGCCGAGATACCAGATTTTGTTAGCTCGTACTTCCTCTATCTTTACCTTTTCGGCATCACTAATGAACGTTAGTCTTGGTGAGTTTGGGTTCTCTCCCAAACGTTCCACACCAAGCTTATTTAATATATTTTGTTTAATCCATTCGTTTAATGTCATAATATAAACCTCATCTACAGCAGAGTATTTCCCCCTCTGCTATGGGTCAATGAAAGGAGAATAAATCCATCGCCTAGATTGGCGAATCAAAAATGAAAACGGATTATTTTTATGGAGGTCTGCTTAATGTTCTTTAAAATCTTTAAACCTCTTAATCTTTGGCAATAATGGAATCCATGCGTATTCGTTAGCGTTTATTGCATGGTCGTCAGTGTCTTCTCGGCATCTTCCATCTTCCGCTTGTCTTGCATTGCTTATTTCACGAGTAAGATGCTTGCATAAGTCGCTGATCTCAAACTCGCCAAACGCCATAAGCAAATTAACAAAATCCACTCTGGTCTGTATGCGGTTCTTGGTTGATGCAATGAAACGTATATTCATAACACCTAATTCCATAGCCTTCGCTTGTAACAGTGTTCTGAATCCTCCTGAGTCAGCCGAATCGACATAACATAAGATAGTTCCTTTCATGAGCACTGGGTCGGCTGCATATCGGTCTATCCATTCCTTAATCTTATTTATCATATCTTCAGCAACTTCTGGGCTGCCTTTCTTAACAACCTGATTCTCATTTGAATAGAAGAACTCGTCAATGCACTTTATCTTCTTATAATCAGCGCTAATACCTACAAGTTGCATCGTCATAGCTGACCTATAGCGGTCAGGGTGCTCAGTGTTATTCTTAAGCACTTTGCCTTCTCCATTACCCATGCCTATATCAATGCCGATTGTATAACACGATAATGGTTCAATAAGCATTTTGTAATGTGGTATGATAAGTGATTCATTCCAATATGGGTAAGTGGCGTTGCTGTTATTTCCCCACATGCCTAAGCCTTCTACCTTATATATGGATAGCGCTTTCTCACGTAAGATAGCCATTGACTCATCCTTGTATGCCGACCTAAACTCGTTAATACGGAATGTCGACTTATGTAAGTATAGCCCCTTGCTGTCCTGTCCTAGCGTGAATTCTGGGTCATAGTAATCGGCGTAATCGTGCGTCTCTAAGTACTCAAAATCGTCCTCTAATCGTCCTTTCCAAAACACATCATAGATCCAGCTTTTCTTGTCCCAGCCGTTCATTAAGAGTGTGATTTGCACTCCGCCTTTACGACTACGCACTGAACCGTCTATCCTACGGAAATCCTCATAGCTGTCTAACTCGGATGCTTCTTCAAAGTATATGTCAGTCAGCTCTCCGGTTTGGAACTTAGTGGAGGTTATAGCTGTTGGGTTATTGCAGCCCTTAAATATTATCTTTTGCCCTGTGGGCTTATAGATGATCTCTTGTGGAGATTTCCTCATTTGGAAATAATCTTGCAGCCCTAAATGAATAATGGTTGCGCATATGTTCGGATATGTCGATGTATTGTTGTTTGTATCGTCTTTACGACACATGATAATATTTCTACGCTTATCACACAGAATCTTGAATATAGGCTCAAAACCACCGATATTTACTGATTTTTTAGTCGCTCTACCGCCTTCGAAGATTCTGTATCGAGCATCGCAATTTGTGAACCATCCGTTGTTATAGCCTTTGCCGATACATTCTTGAACGCTAATTTGCATCAGGTTTCACATCCATATTGATAGTGATTTTCTCAGGTAAGCCAAGCGCTATATCTTGACGAACTACGTACTCATGCTGACGCCTACGTTCAAGCAACCAGGCTGCGGCTTTCCAGTCATCCACAGCATGCGATTTAATCAACTCGAGGTTACGGGTTTCGAACTCACGTTCAGCATTTTTTATTTTGTAGAAAAATTCGATCTCTGGTGAAGTTTCCATGCCCTCTTCTAATTGCTTTCTAGCAATGCTAAGTGCGTTATAATAAGTAGTATCGTCGATACCAACTCCTCCGCATGCGCCTTTAATAGAGCAGCCTATTTTGATATATTCGATCAAGCGTTCAACACGCTCTTTATTTTCCACAAACTTTTTAGCCATAAAATACCTCTTCCTATAAGGCTATTATATAAAATCGCGTTAAAAAATGTCAACGCATATATAATATAGATATAAAAGTTATATAAAGCTGTCGACGGTTTAAATAGTTTATTCTTTTTTTATATCTATTGCGTAAAAGTAAAATATATAATAAAGAATACAAAAATGCCGAAAACCCTGAAAACCGGATACCAAATCAGGAAAAATCGGGCTAAAAATAAAAAAACTTAAAAAAAATTAAAAAAATACTAGACAACTTATTTAATCTTTCGTATAATTTACTCATGTATAAAACAAAAAGGAGAAAAAAGATGAGAGAAAAAAGATTTGAAGTGTTGTATTATACAGTTGACAACAATTACGAAGCATTAACATTTGCGACAAGGAAACAAGCATTAAAGTTCTATGAAGAACACAAAGATGACAATGACAAGTTTGGTTGGTGGGTAACACATAGAGACGCTGATTGGTCAGTAATAGAAGATATAATATATTAAAAGGAGAAAGAAACATATGACAACAGAAGAATTAGTAAAAAGATTAAATGAAGTTTGCTTAGAAGAATTCAGAAACAATTACAACAAAAGCGAGTATGCTAGAGTATTTTACACTAATGAGAAAGCAAAAGAATTACAAGAAGAATTGAGTAAGAATATTCAAGAAGGTTACAAGGTACAGGTTAGTGACTGTGGTACATTATTCATCTATAAAGTTGAAGGTGAAGGAATGTATAGAACACATAAGACAGTACTTGCGCCAGTTGCTTACAAATTACCTTATGCTTATTCAATGGGAAGACCAGTTAGTAAGAAAGCGATGCTTGAGACAGTTGATTATATAGTTAAGGAGTATTTATAAAAATGAAACCAAGATACAATAGTTTTGAAGAATTAAGAGATGCGTTGGAATCTAATGTGGATCACTATTTAAGATTTATGAAAAAACACAACAATAGTTCAGATAAAGATTATGCACGCAAACAAATGGAAGGATTTTATTTCAATATCTTTATGCATTATGAATTAACAGAAGAAGAAAGTAAAACACTTGAAAACATTTTTCGTAACGCAATGAATGAATGGATTGAACTAATTTAGGTTAATGCTTAACCTTAAAGCATCTCCCCTTAATGCTACCGAGGCAGGTTGCAAGTCCTGGTAAAAGCAGAGCAAGGAGGAGAATAAAATGATTATATTTGTAGACAAAAAGTATTACCCAGTATTAAGAAGTGTTATGGGTCAATTAAGCGATGGTATTTGGGAAAATAGCAGAGCAATGGAAAAGTATTGGAAGAACATGGGAGTAATGTCTGGATGGTTAGATGGAGAATTAAAATGCTGTATTCGTTATGAATATTGGTTATTTGACAATGAAGAAGCATGCAAAAAATTCTTTGCTAATAAGATTAAACAAATCGTTAAAGAAGAAGGTTTGGCATGGAAAAGAGATAATGAAACAGAAGCTCAATATTTCTATCAAGGTGTTACAGTTAAATTAGCTTATGAAGCATATGATTATTTATTAGGGAGAGTAAGATAGTATGGAATTCGTATATGCGACTGGTGGAAGAGAGAAATATTTTAAAGCATTAAGAGTCAATGATTGTGTGACAAGAGCGATAGCTAATGCAACAGGCATGGATTATAAGGTTATATATGATAGGTTGGCGCATTTAAGCAATAGCAGCCCACGAAATGGGGTGCCTAGAAAAGTTATTAAGAAATTTCTTGAAAAGGAACTTGGTTGGAGGTGGGTGGCTTGTATGGGAATTGGTACAGGTTGCCAGACTCATTTAGTAGCAAATGAATTACCGAAAGGTGATCTGATAGTTAATTTGTCGAAGCATTTAACCTGCGTTAAAAATGGAGTATTATATGACACATACGATTGTACTCGCGATGGATTAAGATGCGTATATGGATATTGGATTAAGGAGGAATAAATAATGGTAATCAAGATTTATTATGAAAATGGTGAAACTTACTTATTTGATACTAAAGAAGAAGGGTTCAAAGATGTTCGTTTAAAGGTCACTAATGGTGAAATACAAATCATAAGTTCAAAAGGGCATAAGCTGTTAGGAATATATCTTAATGGCAAGTACAGAGTAAATTATTTTATAGTAGAGGAGAATAAAACATGTTAAATTATATAGAAAGAGCATTTGAAATAGCAGACGAAGAAGGTAAAAATTTCGCAGCTTCAGTTATTGAATTGATGGAATTAGATGATGTAGAAAGAGCATTTGAGAATGAAGAACTAACTGAGTTCATAAGTTATGAAGTTGAAGCATACATGATATATGATGATGATAAGTGGGAATTGATGAAAGAATATTGCGATCCTGAAGAAGCAAACTACAATGATGCAAGAGAAAAGGCGATAGATGATATTGAGAATTATTTGAGAATTGCGAGGAGAGAAAGATGAGAATTGAAGATGTATTTGGGAATCATTATTTAGTTGTAGTTGCAAGTTATTGGCGAAAATATCGGCACAAAGCGTTCGTAGAACGCATTTGCAATACACTTGAAGAGGCAAATGAAGTCGCGGCAAAATGCGAATATTCCGATAGAGTTGAGTATATAGTATTGTGGTTAGAAAATGGGATAATAAAGGAGGTAGAATTATGAAAAATAAAATAGTATTAAACCCAAATAGTAGAAACCATATTCGCTATCTGCCACTTAAGACAACTCCTATTCCAACAGATGAAGGAGAGCAAATTAAGTTAGCGGAAAAGTTATATGATAACTTATGTGAGTATGGTGAGATTAAATATCAGAAAGTTAAAACTGGCTACTCATCAATCTATGTAGTAGCATATAATAATTTGTTCTATGTTGTGTTATCGTTAAGAAATGAATTCGGAACGTATAATAACACAATGTATGAATTAGGAACAGAAAATGATGCTTTGGTTATTGCTAAGTTTATTGGTAAACACATCAACGCTTGTATGCAAGACTACCGAAGCTTAATGCGAGGCGCTTGGAAACATAAGGTTAAAATACCCGTACAAGAAGGCGAAGAAAATGTTTAGATATAAAGTTTATTCAGGTTATGAAAAACGTTATGATATCATCCAAAAAGTGATTTTTGAAACAGCTGATAGGGATGCTGCTTTAAGAAGATTTTATATAGAAAGAAAACGAGCATATAAATTACATTTAGCAAGACCAGATAAAAGAAGATATTTTGCGTTCTTGATAGAAATAGATATGGATGATAAATTACCAAACAATAATGGCCCTTTTGCAAGAACGTTATATCAGAGTTCGTTTCCGCAAGGCGAGGATGAAATAATTGAAGGCTGTAGGGAGGTAGAATAGGCATGGAAGATTGGTTAATGGAGAGTACAAAGAATCGAACAGAAGAATTGATAGAAGATGTTAAAAAAGGCAGAAGAGATTTTGAATTCTTAGATGGGTGGCTGTTTGCATTATATTGGGTTGATGTATTAAAGTTGAATGAAGTAAGAGAATATTTGAATAAAGCAAAAAAGGAGAACGAATTGAATGAAAATCACAAATAAATATAATTTGCCGCAAGCTTTAGTTGATCTGGTTGCCAGTGGTATATATGAGCCGAAAGCAGATAGTTTTAGTGCAACGACGATTTTGAATCCTGTTAAGCAAACATTACTTATTAAAGAGCATTGGGATGAAATCGAAGTGGATGTCAGTGACCGTGTTAACGCACTATTAGGTACAGCCACACACAGTTTGATAGAGAAGTTTGACAAAACAGGTTATGCTGAATTGTATATGAAAGAACCTATTAAGGATGGTTATTTCCTAACAGGTAAATGTGATTTATATGATGCCGAGAATATGACGCTTGTGGACTATAAAACGGCTACATGCTGGAAAATTATTTATAAAGATTTTGAAGACTGGAAAAAGCAAGGACTTATTTATGCCTGGTTGCTAGCCAGACAAGGCAAGCTAGTCGTGAAGCTTAAATTCCACGCTATACTTAAGGACTGGACTGCTAGGGAAAAGCGACTTGCAGATTTCCAAGGCAATTTCTACCCAGAATCTCAGGTGTGGACTTGGGAATATGATGTTAAGGTAAACGATCTGATTGATATTGAAAACTTTATATACGAGAGATTTTCGGCCTTAACAAGCGATTCGATACCAGATTGCACTCCTGAAGAGACATGGTATACTGGCGATAAGTATGCTGTGTATAAGAAGTTAGGAGACGCACGAGCCATGAAGGTATGCGATACAGAAGAGGAAGCAAATAACTATGTTGCAGCCAAAGGCGGCGTGATAGTTTACAGACAAGGTGAGCATAGACGTTGCCAAGATTATTGTGATGTATATAGATGGTGCAAAGGAGGTGAATAATATGGGCTCAAAAAGATTGTGGAGTTTTCTTTACGAAGAAAGGTTAAGAAGAAATCTGACGCAAGAACAGATCTCTAAAGAAATTGGTATTTCGTTTCTGACTTACAATTATTTAGAGAAAGGAATTAACAAGAGCATCAGTTTTAAAACTGTTGCAAAGTTAGCAAACTATTTTGAAATGACGCCAGCAGAAATCAGGGAAATGTTATAGAGGAATTATTATGGAACAAGAACATTCAGAAATTAAAAGAGATGCTCTTAGCTACATAGAAGAAGCAAGAGAAAGGCTGCTGGATACAAATGCTCCAATTGATTTTAGTGCAGGTCATATCAGTGGTATATTAAATACACTAGAATTATTTGGTGTTATTACACACGAAGAAAACGCGATGATATTTAAAAGCGAATTAAGAAATTTCATGGAAGGAGGAAAAAAATAATGGGAGTACCAGTATTAGTTTTAGGGCGTAGTGGCTCAGGAAAAAGTCGTAGTATTAAGAATTTAGATTGTGGAGTAATTAAAGTTATTGAGAAAGAATTACCGTTTAAAAGTGAATTAAAAACATTTACAACAAGTGATTACAATAAGATATGTCAGGCGTTATTGCAAAGCAAGAAGAATAGTATTGTTATCGATGATGCAGGTTATTTATTAACTGATGAGTTTATGCGTAGAAGTCAGGAAAAGGGTTATGATAAGTTTACAGAGTTGGCAAATAATTTCTACAACTTAATCCGATTCATAACTACACAGTTACCAAGAGAGAAAATTGTTTATTTGACAATGCACGAAGATGAAAGTGAAATCACTGGTTTAGTCAAGCCAAAAACTATTGGGAAGCTGTTGGACGAAAAAGTTTGTGTAGAAGGGTTATTCACAATAGTTATTAGATGTATCGACCATCAATTCTATACGAACAATAGTGGCTGTGCAAAATCACCAGAAGAGATGTTTGCTAACGAAGTGATTGAAAATGATTTAAGTTTAGTTGACAACGCAATCAGGGAATATTATAATTTAAAAGGAGGAGAGAAAAATGATTAAGAAACCGTTAGATTGGGAAGAAGTAAAAGAAAGTGAAGTGGTAGAAGGGCTCAAATTAGTTCCGGGAGCTTATCCTGTTCAAATTAAGGAAGTAATTGACCATCCTGACAAAGAATATTTAGAAATCAGATTTGATATAGTAAAAGATAAAACTTATGCTGATTGGTTTAAAAAGCAAGAGGAAAGCTTTGGTACATGGCCGAATGCAGGCATTTATAGAGCATCTTACAAAGAAACAGCTACAAAGTTTTTTAAAGCATTTATTACAGCGATTCAAAAATCAAATCAAGGTTATGTTTGGAATTGGGACGAAAAATCATTGAAAGGGAAATTCTTTGTAGCTGTATTCGGGGAAGAAGAATATAAGGCGACAGATGGAACCATCAAAGTTTCGATAAAATGCCGTGAAGCAAGAAGCATTGAGGCATGGCAAAAAGGTGAAATTAAAACGCCGGAATTGAAAAAGTTTATTCCAAAAGTTGAAGAATTATTCAATGATCTAAATAACAATTATACAATCAACAACGACGATTTACCGTTCTAGAGTAGGTGGTATATGTTTGAAAATATACCAAGTGAATTGAAGAATGAAGCGCTGTGGTGTTGTTGGAAAATGACACAAAACGGAAAAGTTCCTGTGGATGTGTTGAAGAACAGTTTGGCAAAATCGAATGATAAAACAACTTTTTATCCATGGGGTACTATCCTTCACCATGTGGGCATGTTTTTGAGGCGCGAAAATAATAAATGGCTTGGAGGTCTAGGATTAGGTATTTTTAACGGATTCAGCGCTATTGATATCGACCACTGTATTGACGAAAATGGTATCATTTCTGATATGGCCCAAGAAATCATCGATTACTGTCAAAGCTATACCGAAAAGAGTCCATCAGGTACAGGTATCAGAATTATATTTAAATGTAAGAAATTCGATTATGATAAGACCGCTTATTACATCAACAATTCGAAAATAGGTTTAGAAGTTTATGTTGAGGGTGCAACAAATAAGTTCGTTACAATCACGGGTGATACTTTGATCTACAGTGGGATCAACGAAGTTGATATTCAATACCTTTTAGATAAATACATGCGCAAACGTAAAGCCCCAGTTAATTTACAACCGGTCAAAAAGAATACGTATAATATTTATGATTTTATTGATAGAGACGAAAAGCTCAACACTTTGTGGAACGCACAAGCACCTGGTAGTCATAGTAATGAATCAGAACTAGATTTAGCGTTGTGTTCTAAACTAGCATTCTATTTGCAGCGTGATCCTGAAGCAATTAAAATTGCATTTGAACAATCGCCTTATTTTCAAAGCAAAGACGATAAACATAAAAATAAGTGGCTAACCTATAATTATGCCGAATCAACGATCCAAATGGCAATTCAGGGATGCCAAGCAGTCTATGAACCGCAGAGGCAAAATAGTAGATATGAGCTAAATGACACGGGCAACGCAAAAAGATTTGTTGATAAGTTTGGTTCGGATGTTCATTATAATGTTGACAACAAGATGTGGATGTTATGGAATGGTAGCAACTGGCAATTCGATGTATTCAATAATATCAAGAACCTTGCCGAAATCCTAATCGAAGAAATGAGATTAGAAGCGTTAACTTGCATGGAAGCTGATAAGCAAAAAGAATTGCTACACAATGTGAACAAGTTGTATAACAGCGCAGGCAAAGAATCGATGTTGAAAGAATCACAGCACTTGCCACTGATACCAGTTAACAACGATGCATTTGATAAAGACGATTACTTATTCAATACAAGTTCTTACGTCGTTGATTTAAGAACAGGTAAGACTATCCTGCACAACAAAAACCTACTATTAAACAAAATAAGTGATGTGTTTTTGTCACCAAAGCAACCAACTCAATTTTTAAGATTCTTTGAAGACATTTTCCAAGGTAATAAAGAAATCATGCATTATGTTCATAAAGCATTAGGCTATTCATTGACCGGAGATTGTAGAGAGCAATGTATGTTTATGTTGGTTGGTGATGGCAATGATGGCAAGTCATTATTACTTCAAATTATTCAAGAAGTTATTGGTGATTATTCTATTACATCAAACCCAGACTTGCTGCTTGATAAAAAAACTCAATCAAGCAATTTGAGTGAGGTTGCTAGATTAAAAGGAACTAGATTTTGTGTTGTTAATGAGTTAAAATTAACTGATAAGCTTAATGAAGCAGGTGTAAAAGACATCACATCAGGTAATAATAAGATAGTTGCTAGATTCTTATATGCTAATGAGTTTGAGTTCTTGCCTAAAATGAAAATCTGGCTAGCTACCAATTATCTGCCACATATTAGAGGAACTGATAAAGGTATTTGGAGGAGAATAGTGAAAATACCTATGACAAGAGCTTTAAGAGACGATGAAGTTGATAAGAACTTGATTTACAAACTAAGAACCGAAAAAAATGAAATATTTACTTGGCTTGTTCAAGGTTGCTTGATGTGGCAAAAAGAAGGGCTTAACTTACCTGAATGTTTAGTTAGAGAAAAAGAAGAATATAGAACTGAAATGGATTTGATACAAAAGTGGATAAATGAAAATTGCGAATTAGGTGATTACAAAACAAAGGCATCTGAGCTATTCGAAAACTTTAAGAATTATTGCAAAATGAACAATGAATACGAAATGAGTCAAACATTGTTCGGTAGAAATTTCAGTAAGAAGTTTAAAAAGAAAATGTTATCTGGCGCAACTGTATATGAAGGAATTAGAGTGAGGAGCAAAATATGAAAATTGAACGCTTACCGATTTGGCTGTTAAACTTCAAGGACATGCCTAAAAACCATTGTGATATTATTTTCCCATTGATAGTAAACGAACAATATGATGTTTTATTTGGAAATTCTATACAAGGCTCCTTACAAGCGGATGCAGATTGCATTGTTTTGAACGAAAAAAATACTTTCTTGCCTGAAAAGCTTTTTTGTCTTGAAACAGCTTTATTAGAAGAAAACGATTTCAAAAGATGGCATGACATTCAACAAGATTTAAACGAATGGGCATGTAGATTGCAAAACAGCGAAGCCGAAAAAGATGCTGGGCTTTTTGCAGTCGAAAAAGAAACTCGAACTATAGAAGAAGCAGAATTTGATTGCCCGAAAGAATTTAAACACAAAGAAAAAAAGAAAAAGGAGGCTTTTACGGATGATAGTTTGTTTAGCGACTTTGGAGACTTCTGATTATTTGCTTGATTACATGCAAGATGAAGAAATCGACTATGGTTTGACTAGCTTTTACTTTTTGGAACCAAAAAAGCAATTCCCGAAGATTCTTTCAAAGATTCGCAAAGGCATTTTAATAGATAGTGGAGCTTTTAGCTTTCAAAGAGGTGAAAAAGTTGATATTGATTCTTTTTGTAATAAATATATTGAGTTTATAAAAGAAAACACAAACAATCCAAAAATCATGGGCTTTTTTGAACTAGATGTCGACAACATTTATGGTTATGATAAAATCTTACAGTTAAGAAGAAAGTTAGAAACAGTAAGTGATAAAATTATACCCGTGTGGCACAACAATAGAGGAATTGATAACTTCATTGAAATGTGTAAAGAATATTCTGGACGCAGAATTGCAATCACTGGTTTTGCAAATAATGATATTAAAGATTCACAGTACAATTTATTCATTAACACAGCTCACAAATACGGATGCACAATCCACATTTTAGGTTTGACTAGATTTGAATTGATACAAAGTTTAAATCTGGGTTTAGAAGATAGTGTAGATAGCTCTAGTTGGAAACAAACAGCTATCTTTGGTGGAATTTTTCTTCCGACAAACGAAGGGAAGAATTTAAAGATAAAGAGTTTAGAACAATTCAGATATGATTATAAGACTTTTATTTATCTAAATTATTTATCTGCAAAAAAGATACAAGAAATCTATTTGAATATAGATAACAGCGTGTTCGCAAAAACCACGCAAAAATAAAAAAACATAAGAGGTATAAAAAAATGAAAAAAAGAACTTTAAATAAACAAACTATTTTAATCTTATTATTGGTATTGTATTCAATGGCATTACCATATCTAACAATTTTTACTTTAAAATATCCTAACTTCTTGAATGGATATTTAGACTTCGGAACATTGCTGCTTTCGTTCTTGCCTATGTTGATTGGCGATTTATTGACAGAATGTTTTGGAGCAAAGAAAGCTATTGCTTTTTCTAGCATTATTTATGCTTTCCAATTATTCTTTATTCTTGCTTTAAATGGTATTTGCCACATACCAGGATTATGCTTAGGCTTTGGTGATATTGCAGAAGATATTACTTTTGGATTTGATATCATTTTCTCTGCACAATGGCGTATTACAATCGCAAGTGCTGTTGCATATTATTGTGGAATCATTAGCAACTCTTTAATTATGAGCTACATGAAAAAGAGAACAAAAAACGACAACACTTTCTGGTTCTTTGCAAGATGTATTTTATCAACAATTTTAGGGCAATTATTAGATAACGGAATCTTCTTTGTGCTAGCAATGGCTCCTGTTGGTTTAGATGCAACTAGCGAATTGCCTTGGAATTTATTGCTTACTAATATTTTCATGGCAACAGGTATTGAAGTAGTTTATGAAATAATTTTATTCCCTTTAACAAAATTCTTGACAAGAAAGATTGATGCTTTACCTGAATTGTGTTAAAGGAAATCATTTGTTTAAAATGAAAGAAAGGGGATAAATAAATGATTAGTGTTAATGAATTACCAACAATGGAGTTTCACTTTTTTGAACCTCCAAATAAGATTCTGATAACCGAATCTTCATATAAACAGTTTATAACCGCAGAACTTGATTTCAACTTTGATTTCAATTTTTGCTTAGATGCAAAATCTTTTGACATTCTAAAAAAATTAGCAACGAACAGAAAAATTCGCAAAACAGATAATTCTATCATAATTGAAAGTGATGAAGGGAAATTCAAATGTCAAATAATGAAGAAAGAAAGACCGGAGTTAAAATTAAGCGAAGTCGTTTATGAACACACTTATAAAGATAACTTGTTAAAGGAAGCAACTCGTTTTGTTGATAGCAACAAAGCAAGAGCTGTCTTGACAGGAGTGCTGTTAAATGACGTCGGCGATGTCTTTGCAACCGATACCGTTAAACTTTTCTATTTTAGACCTAAAATTCTCCCTTACACGAGGTTTTGGGCTATCCCAGTATATTTTATCGGGCTGCTACCTCAAGGCGAGATAACCTTAAAATTCACAGATACCAGAGTCTTCTATGAAGGCAGGTACAACATATACAGCAGCGTATATGATGGTAAGATGCCTTTAGTAGAAAAGATTAGTGACTGCTTTATTTCAGATCATTACATTGCAATAGATAAAAAAGATGAATTGAGCTGGATGCAAGCAGATTCAGTAGAATTTAAAATTACAAGTGATAAGATTGTTTTAATCTTTGATGATAATGAAAAACGATTTGAAGTCGAATATGATGAAGCAATGGGCTATGAGCTCAACAAAAAAATTGGCTATGATCATTTTAGTCAAATACTATCTACAGTCGGCGATTCAATGTTTATTGAGTTTAGCGACCGTTCATTAAGAGTAAACAAAAAAATTATAGTTAGTTACAGACAACAAAGAGTATAGGACATTACCAAAGTCCGCATCCATGTTATACTCTGTGGAGGTATTATGTTAAGGGAATATCAAATTGACTTATTGAATAAATTAAAATTATCTATTAAACAAGGACATAAAAAGATTTGTGTCGTAGCAGCTTGTGGGTCTGGCAAAAGTTACATCATTAAAGAAATCGTTGATGGAGCGAGGGCTAAACATAGCAGAGTATTAGTCCTATGCCATAGAATAGAGTTAAAGAACCAATTAGAAGATTTGTTAGGCATTGAGGTTATGTTATATCAAACAGCCACACGCCACCTTAACACAATACCAACACCAGACATTATTATTGTTGATGAAAGCCACTTGTCATTGAATAAATCATATTACAAGATATTCGATTATTTTCCTAATGCAATAACTATCGGCTTTACAGCCACACCAGTTAAGAATAATTTAGGTGGATTAGGACTAGTATATGATGACCTAGTCATTGGTGTTGACACTAAATGGCTTATAGCAAATCATTATCTAGCACCTTATGAATATTATTCCTTTCCATTACTAGAAAGGCGAGAACTAACGAAAGACAACACAGGCGAATATGAAATGCCTGTAAAACATAAATTATATGGAGATGTAATTGGGACTTATAATAAACTCGCTTATGGTAAGAAGGCAATAGTGTTTGCTTCGAGCATAGCACACAGTAAGGAATTATGTGATTTATTCAATGCCAATGGCATACCAGCATTTCATTTAGATGGTAATACACCAGAAAAGGAACGCACACAAGCAATTAAGGACTTCCGAGATGGAACGATTAAGGTATTGTGTAATTTCTTAATCGTAGCAGAAGGGTTGTCGGTAGATGATTGTGATGTGTGTATATTGTGTAAACCTACATCATCACTTGCGAGATACCTGCAAAGTGCTATGAGGTGTATGAGATATAAGGAAGGTAAGACAGCCATTATCATAGACCATTGCCAGAATTATTTAGAACACGGAATGGTAGATGATGATCGTGGTTGGAGTTTAGCAATTAAGCATAGGACACGAATAGATTTAGATGAAAAGGAATTAGTTGTTAGACAGTGTAGTAAGTGTTATCGTGTATATGAAGGTAGTAGCCAAGAGTGTCCTTATTGCCATCATATAAACGCTAAACCAAAGAAACAAATAGAAATGGAACAACAAGCAGAATTAGAAAGAATTAAAAAAGTAGAACGCAGAAAGCAAGGTATGGCTAGGACATTTGAGGAACTAGTCGCAATAGGCAAAGCACGTGGGTATTCAAATCCTCGTGGATGGGCTTACTATATAATGAGGAGTAGAAACAATGACAACATATAAATACTGGGTAGTAATTCATAAGGGTGATGCAGTAATCGCCACACACTTATTTGATACATTAGAACAGGCAAAGGCATATTACGAAGGTTATGAAAGAAAAATTAAAAAAATTGCTATCTAACTTAAAACGCCCAGCGTTTTTGATACCATTTGCTATTACTTGGGTATTGTTAGAAAGCCCAGCCATATTTGGTGTAATTATGTACTGGGTATCTGGAGACAATTATTGGTGGGCTGTTGCAGGTGGTTGGATTGCACTAACCGCACCAACATTCCCCATACCAGTATTGCCTATAAGCATAGCTGTTGCGTTTGGAGTAGAGAAGATAATTGATAGGAGGAAGAAACGTGGAGATAGATTTAACGTTAGAGGACAGGATAGCGAAGATACAAGCCATAAATAATCAATATAATTTATTAGATAATGCTTACATAAGTTTTAGTGGCGGTAAGGATAGCACTGTTTTGCATTATGTTATTGATCTCGCTTTACCTAACAATAATATTCCTCGTGTGTTTATTAACACAGGTTTAGAATATAAATACATTGCTGAGTTTGTAAAAGAGTTGGCAAGTAAAGACAATAGATTTGTTATAGTCAATCAAACTCGCAACATAAAGCAAACTTTGCAACAATATGGATATCCTTTTAAGAGCAAGGAACATTCTTTACGAGTAGAGTATTTTAATAAAGGAACTAATTCTAATTATATTAAAGAATATATTTCTGGTAATGGTAGTTTCACTTGTCCTAAAATTTTGCTTTATCAATTTAAAGTTAGAGGTCAATATAACTACTCTAATCAATGCTGTTATAAATTAAAAAAAGATTTAGCTCACAAGTGGCAAAAACTTAATCATAAACCTATTACCATTACTGGTATGAGGAACGAAGAAGGTGGCAATCGTGCAAGACTTGGTTGTCTTTCGAATAATGGTAAATTATTTCATCCTTTAATAGTTGTTGATGAAGAGTGGGAAAATAATTTTATTAAAGAACACAATATTAAATTATGTAAGCTTTATTATCCACCATTTAACTTTACAAGGACTGGTTGCAAAGGTTGCCCTTTTGCTCTTGATTTGCAAAAGAATTTGGATACATTAAAGGAATTATTACCTAATGAATATAAACAATGTATGATTTTGTGGAAACCTGTATACGATGAATATAAGCGTATAGGTTATAGATTAAGAAGATGGAATTTATTTGACTTTGAGGGAGGAGGGAGAGATGAAAGCAAGGTATGATAACTTTGAGGAGTTGAAAGAAGCATTTGAACAGAAAAAAGTTGATGTTATAGAAGGTTTTAAAACTGCTTACTTTTTCTATACTATAGAAGATTTTAAAAAATATACTCACGAGATTTTAAGAGGTTTGTGGAATTTCCGTAATGTTATAGAAGATATTTACTTGCTTACTAATGATGAATTGAGGCAACTACGAGAGATATATAGAAGTGCAGCCGATGAAAGAAAAAGACTAATTAGTCTAGTCGAAAAAGTACTAGAAGAAGATGTATATGAATATACAAAAGATAAGTTATACGATATATTAAGGGGGGAACAATGATAATTAAAGAATTAACCGAGAGAGAGCAAATAGTCCTACAAGCACGATATGAAGGCAGAACGCTTGACAGTATCGGTCAAGAGTTAGGACTTACTAGATCTAGAGTAGGACAAATTGAAGCCACAGCAGAACACAAATTGTTTGAATCGATAGACAGTTTAAAGCTTGTCAGTCCAGAGTTGAAGTATCGTTGGTTGTGTGCTTTAAAGAGCAAGTTAGAAAGTCAGTTGGAAGTGATTGATGGTATCCTTAACCGATAGAGAACGCCACGTTTTAGAGTTGCGTGAGGAAGGACTGACACTTGCTGCTATTGGTGAGAGATTAGGCATTACACGAGAGAGAGTAAGGCAATTAGAGTTGAGTGCGAAGCGTAAGACACTACCATACACTGAACTACCTATATGTCCTGTGTGTAATAATTTAAGACCACGAATAAGGCATAGTCATTTATGCAAATGTGCTGAATGTGGGAAGGAGTTTATATATGCAACCAGAGCATAAAGTTATGAACGAAATACGCCTTGAATGTGGTAAGCGTAATTGGATAGCAGTGCGTGTAAATGTAGGTAAAGTCAGGACAGCAGATGGTGGGTATTTCCAGTCTTGCGACATAAATGGTTACCCAGATTTGACTATACTGACTGATGATGGTAGAGTGATATTCTGTGAAGTGAAAGCTGGTAAAGGTCGCTTACGACCAGACCAGATAGCGTTTCACGAGGAGTTAAGGAAACGAGGACACACGATAATTACTGTGTGGAGTGTAGAACAATTTAAGGAGGAGTGCGACAATGGAAGTATGGGTTAAAATGACATATGAGGAATATGAGAGATTTAAAGGGCATAACACACCAAAAATAAGAATTGAAGATGCTTTAAAAGAAAATGGGTATGAATATGTTAAACACACAATTAAAACTGACCCAGTGACTGATCAAGAATTTATGACCGTAGTTTACAAAAGTAAAGATGGGGCAAGTGAAGTGGTAATGACAAGATATTCGACAAAATTGCCTTAAAATTCCCCCTACAATGCATTTTTAGAATTAAGTAGTATAATTTATAGGGTAGGTAGGAAAATGGAAGAGAAAGAAAAAATAAAAAAGATGATAGAAGATGCCGAATTGCACCAGACTAGGTTTGAAACACAAGAAACCATCGATATGTTAAAGAAAGTTTATCGTGATCTGGAAGCGTTGGAATTCATATACACACACTATGAAATGAATGGGTTTTACGAACTATACCCAGTCTATCACAACAGCCAAGAAGAGTTTGATGTGATTAAGAGATGGTGGCAAAATTGGGATATAGATTAGATATAGTAACAGTAGGTAAGGAGAAATCCCTTTGTTGTGGGAAATTATATGGTTATGTAGAAGATGAGGCACAATTATTAAGCTATCAATGGTTAAAAGATAATGGATATATGGAAGGTGATGAAGTATTCACTTATGGTTATGAAGGCAACATTGTGCTATGGGGATACGATTTAAAAAAATTTTTAGCATTATACAAAGAAGATTTGAAGAAATTCTATTTTTTCAATTTGCAAAAACGATTAGATGAAATAGATGGCTTTGTAATCGAAGATTATGAGAAATATGTATTATGTTGGGGGTGAAATTATATGAATAAACTAAATGCAAATATTCCTGCTTGATTATGATGATGATGAAAAATTCGAGGAATTAAAGGAGTGGTTGAATGAAAAACATTAAGCAAGAACTACAAAGCATTATCAATGAGTGCAACGCTTACATTCAAGAAGGTAGGTTGCCAAAAGAGATATTTAAGGACACACAATACCACTTGCAACGTGCATTAGACATATTAACTATCTTACGCACCAAAGAAGTAGCGTTAGAGTGTGTGAAGAGTAGTCGCAGTTATAAGGAATATGCGATACTGGTGCGTAGTGTGTATGGTAATGTAGGTATTGCCATTACCGAGCAAGAATATAATTTATTAAAGGAGTGGTTGGAAAAATGACAGTAGAGAGTAATGGGATCACAATTCATTTAGAGAAAAATGAAATAGAAAATTTATGGAATATAGTAATGTTTGCATTTGACTGGCAAGAATATGCCGAGAAAAATGGAAAACCAACAATGAGAGAAAGCGAATTAAAATTAGCAAAGGAAATAGTAGATATTACTGACAAGATAAAATAGTGGAGAACAATAATGAAAATTAAAGACTTAACCGATGAGCAATTAAGCAGGTTGTGTGTTGTGTATAAACCACCTTGCCCTGATACTTGCCCATTTAAGTTAGATGATAAAGCACACTTTATATTAAGTTGCAAACCCAAAATATAAGGAGGAGGAAATAGAGATGAAAAAAATAATTAACCCCACAGGTCATTGTGATGAGGGTAGTGGCATTGAAAAGTTAGCCCACTACATAGAACGAAACCCTATATACATTAAATATGCAGCAGGTATTGTGCCATTTAGGTTTACTGAAGTGCTATATAGCTTTACAGATTTAATGTTCTTGGCAGATGGCGAAACGAAATTGTATTTAGAGGACTATGGTATAAAATGGGCGAAAACAAGGGAAGAGCTAATCAGTGCGTGAGTTGCATACACAGAGAGGTATGCAAGTATAGAGAAGATTGTGAAAGATTTAACCCAGAGTATGCACCAGCAGAATTCGTACAATGGGTGTGTAGGTATTATGAAAGAGGGTTTATCGATATTGAGGATGAGGTAGAGAGATTTGAATATCAGGATGAGGAAGGCGGTTGTTGTGAGGGGTTAGAACCAATAACACGCTATATAAAACAAAATGAATAAACGCAAAACAAACGCCTTTACGTTATTAGAGTTAGTCATTGTAATTGCCATAATAAGTGTTATGATGACTGTGTTATGGAGTGTGTATAATGTAGTAAAAACACAAGCAGATAAAGGTGAGATACATTACTACACAGACATAGAAATAGATTATGTGGACTATGAAGCCATATTAAGAGAGTATGGTTTGTTGGAAGGACTGACTGAAGAGGAAATTCAGGAATTGATAGAGAGGTTAAAAGGAAATGAATAGCATATTGGCATTTCTAATAGGGTTTGGTGCTTGTGTGTGTGCTTGGGTATTTTGGTTATGACATAGACAGTTTAGGTGGCAGTATTCATATCAGCATTGGTTATGGCTATAAAAAAAGGAGCAGAGTAATTTCTGCTCCTGATTTTTTATTCGTGTGTAGCAACAGTGGCAGTTCCATCACCAGTTACAAGGAATAATATTGCAGTACTTGTAGATGAAACAACACTAACACCGCCAGTTGCTGTTCCACTGTTTCTAAAATAGCCATTAGTTGTTATATATAAATTGCCACTTGTTACTGTTAATGCTTGAGCACTTGATAAATATCCACTAAACAATAATGTTCCTGTGTTATTAGTTCCATCATAAATATAAACTTCAGCATCCCAATATGAATCTGATACACTTACCTGATACGTTGGTGTGCTTTGTTTCTCATACACCAACTCACTACCCATATACACCTTACTAACCTCACTGCTACCTACATACATAGCAGAGATAGGGCTATTGCCTATGTAGATGCCACCGCTAGAGGTAGGTTCTTGGTATGTGGCGTTAGCAGATAACCAAGCAATAAGGTCTGGATTGGTTGCGTCAGTGCCAGAGGTTATAGAAATTGTTTTGTAGGCATTGCTAGTCCAACGAGAAGGATAATCATTATAATTATAAACTCGTGTTAAAGAACCTCCATTAACTCCATATCCAAACCCATAAGCGACAGTTTCCCCATCCATATCTTCACAATAAATATAATTATAAGAATTAGAATTAGCTGTAAAATTAATATATATAGTTCCATAATTATGGTCATCATATGGGAACCGCCAACCCCACATTGAATATTCAATTTCATCATTAAACACCCACTCACTTCCACTCAAATCCACCACTGGTACTTGTGTAGCGTTATTTTCTAACCAACTAATCAATGTGCTATTAGTTGCATCAGTTCCACCTGTGATAGTGATTAGGCGGTAGGCAGTGGTAGAAAATGTAGCGTTTGGATAATTAGCACCTGTTCCTACAGCTACAATTGCCCCTTCAAAATACAAAACAACTCTGGAAGGGAGCTCAGAATCACCTGGTATATTCACAAGTTGCATTTGAGTATATAAATTCCCGTTAGATGTAAAATTAATTGAATAACTCACATTGCTTATTATTGTAAGTGGATTATTCAACACCCACTTTGTCCCAGTTAAATCACTTACACTCATATTATTCCCCCACTATGATATAGAACGTATCAGCATCTGGTGTGATACCACTATATTGTGTCGCTGTCATTTTAACAAACTTTAATGGGTTGCTTTGTACTGTGCTTCCTGACTTATATACAACACCATCATTTGTGTAGTATGTTTCACCTACCTTTAATGATGTCAGTGTACTCGCTGCACCTGATAATGTTGGGTTGCCTTCTACCATATTGCCAGTCTTAACTTCGTATGCCTTTGTAGATTTAGTAATCTCTACATAGTCATACAATGCTTGGTCTTGCCCTGCTTGTCTTGAAAATGCTTGATAGATAAGTAATGTGGATGCGTCAAACGCTTTATAGTAGTTTTGAGTGCCTACTTTAATTACACAATTATCTAATAATAACTTCGCATAATCTGCATCACTTAATGTGCCACTCATACCAGTTAGTGATACGCTGTCAATAATTGTTCCACTACCTGCACCACCAGCTAGTATTCTCCTGACTTCCTCAACAGTGCAGTCCTCTTTGATTTCATTATATTTAAGGTTAGATAAGTCAATGTCATATACTGTTGCCTTACCTGTGTAATATAACTCATTTGTAATGAATGTGCAGAATGAATTATATTTTAAGATTAGATACCCAGCTCTTAAACAAGCAGGGTTAAATTGAATTTTCGCAGCACCTATTGTGTCTTGGCTTAATGCTCGTAAGTCGGTTAAGGAATACACAGTAGCATCATCTGCTGAACTATTTATTGCAGTTGCAAGAGTAGATAATTGCTCATCACTCAATGCACCTAATTTGCCTTCAATGTAAGGCATTTTCCCAAAAATACTCATCTTAATTTCCTCCTGTGATTATGTATAAGTATCCATCATATCGTGTGCTTGGTTCACTAGATAGCACCACGATCTTAATTCCATCAGTGTTATTCGCACTTGGTGCAGTAGTTGTGTAAGGTAGTCCACTTGTGCTAGTCAACACCTTTTTCATCTCATATAACACAAGTCCATTTGTGTTATCAAATTGTGGTTTGTAAATCATACCATCTGTGGCTCTAATTAAGTAAGAGTTAACAGGTATGTCAAAGTTATACATAGGAACATATTTAGTTCCAGACAGTGCATTTAAGAATTCACTTGCTTGTTGTTTAGTCAAGTTAGTGGAATTCTTTTGTATCTTATACCCAGCATATTGACCAGTCAATGCTACCTGTGTATAAGCCGATAGAGTTTTGCCATTTAGGTTTTGTCTAATATCAAGAATAAATGCGATATTAGGCAATGCGAATTGGTTGTAAAACTCATTAAGTGCCAATTGTAATTGGTCTGTATTTATAATTTTATTGTTTGCCATAATGTGTTACCTCTTATGTATCGAATTGAGCACTAAATTTTTGATATGTGCCAAGATAAGGTGTTAAGTCATATGTTATATAAGCACTACTAATTTCCACCCAACTTGAACCATTATATCCATAAACACTACCCATTACAACAGCACTACTTTGATATGTTACTTGTAATTGTGTTATGTTGCTTAATGTAATAGTTGTGCTAGTATTTCCTCTTGAACCTAAATTATTCCAAGTTGTGCCACCATCAGTACTATATTTAACACCAGCGTCATTCATATAGCCACCATAACTATTAGTCAATTCCACTGTGTAACTACTTGCTCTACACACCACACTCACACTAACATCACCAGTTGGTTCACTTAATGTTATAGTGCCATTGCTATATGTATAACTAGCACCACTTACTGTAATGCTATCTGGTAATGTATAACCACTACTTGCAGACACCACTATTGTTGCTGTGCCTAACTTCTTAATTCTACTTGCACCAGTATATGTTCCATTAGTTACACTAACGCTGATAGGGTAGTCAAGGAATATATCATCTACTAGACTTATAACATTGGCATCTGTGTCGAAGCTGTATCCACCTGCAAGTTTCTTTTCAGTTCCGTTAATAGTTATATAACTAACTTCATCAGTTGCTGTGCCTGTGTCACTTACGCTAACTGTTGATTTATTATTCCAAGTGTATTTCTCACCAGTAGTTACCAAACTTACTGCTGTTCCACCACTTGCTGCACTTTGGCTTGTATAAGTTGTATCAGTTAATGCGATAGTGTTATCACTACTTGCATTGGCTGTAAATGTCCCTTTGCTTACTCCATTTTGTGTAATAGTCAATGTAGCATTGTTTACTGTTGGTTGTGTAATTGTAACCTCTGTAATGCCAGTAACTTGACCTAAATTATTAGTTGTAATTTGTGGAACTTTAGTTGCAGAGCCTTGACTTGTGTATGCTGTTTGTGTAGTTAGTGCATTTTGTTTGCCACTCCAAGTTGTCTTTTCACTATCAGTAACAAATCGGTTGCTACTATCAGTTGCAATATAAGCAGGGTTTAATTTATTTGTTGCACTTAATAATGTTTGATAACCGCTTAAGTCCACAATGCCAGTAAGCATTTCAAATCTATTACTTGCACTGTCCCATACGATATTATCACCAGCCTTAACTGGTAAGTTGCTATCACCAAGAGTTATAGTACCATCTTCATCAATGTTATATACATCGCCTGTGTTTAAGTCTGCAATAATGAATTGGTTGATCTCGGTTGGTGTTTCTGTACCTCTATATGTGTACACTCCACTAATTGCACTATTTATAGCTGCATATACTCCACCACTAGTCACTGGGTTAGTGCTATTTTGTGTTGGTGTTGTATCGAATGTTAAGGCATTTTGCTTTCCGTTCCAAGTAGTAATATCACTTGCAGTAACGAATTTATTAGTACTATCTGTTGTGTCAACATAGTCAGCGTTAATTGGGTGTGTGGCATCTACTACTGGTTGTACTGATACATTGCCACTACCTAACACGCTAGTATTATTGATAGTCTTAATGTTAGTACCAGATACCAGTGTATTTTGCTTTCCACTCAACGCATTTTGTAAGTCTGTTTGGCTTGTTATATCACCTGTAATACTTCCCCACGCTGCACTAGCAGTCACTGTCATATCTCCACTGCCAAGTACACTCACACCATTGATAGTCTTAATATTACTACCACTAACTAACTTGTCTTGTACCTCAACACCATTTTGGTAGAATTTAGGTGCATAGACATAACCAGTTAGTGTGTTAATATACACGCTATTATTCCTGTGTGCATAACCTAATACGCTTGAACTTGTGTTTGTAATGTCTGCTGAACTCGTTAAGATAGGTGCATCTTTGCCACTACCAGTTGTATAAAAACTTTCTGGTATCTTACCTATCATATCTAGGTCTTGTGCTGTTACAAACTTATGTACACTGTCTGTGTCATCTACCAAGTCTGCACTGATAGGGTGTTCGCTACTTACTGGTGTCATAATGGCAACTAGTTGCAATACATAAGGGTCAACCTCTATATCAGTACTAACAGGTGTGTATGTAGGGTCTAGTATTACCTTATACACACAATTATCTCCGTAATTAAATATCAACGAATTAGCACCTAAATTGTCTAACTCAACGCTTGATGGCACATCCTCGTATGCTCTTACGTTATTCATTTTTAATGAGTTAAGTAAGCAACTCCATTGTGTTTGGTTGATGTTATCACCTAGTGTTAGATCGTTTGTTTCCTCTACATAGAATGGTAAGATTTGTAATACTACTACTCTATAATTAGTTAGGACTTCATCACTCAATTCTCCACCATATTGGAAGTAAAATGCCACTTCAGTTTGTCCTGATGGGAATGTTGTTGCTGGTGTGTATTTAAAGAAACTATAAGGTGTATTGTACTTAAAGAACTTTAAATCTCTGTCTTGGTTGTATGGAATAGTCAATGTGACTTCTTGACTTGGTATAAGTTCAACGTTCTCAACCGTTCCATCACTCGTTCTTACCTTTGCATTGAATGTATTTACTGATGGGTGGTTGTCCCAATATACCAGTATGTCCTTGCTGTACAAATCTCCACTTCGCACAGGTTCATTTATAATCTCTTTTAAATTACCTGCTCTATCGTAATATACATACATACACTACTCTGCCTCCTTTTTCTTGAATATTTTTTCTGCAATTTCTCCTAACCCTTCCACGTTGTTATCAAAGCACCATTTAGGGAATGGGTTAAATATAACTGCTATAAGTTCACTTGGAATAAGCACGATCAATGCTTCCTTTACCAAGTCCATATTGTTTTTTAAAAATATAACCACGAATAATGCAATGGTTAGTGGCATTATAACTCTTAATATGCCTTGAAGTAATTGCTTCAAGAAACTATATTTAGTTTTCATACCTGCCAAATAATACTTAATCAATGCACTTATTGTGCCAAGCATTATAGCAAATACGATTATGCCACCGACACCGATTTGCAGTTTCGTTTCACTAAATAAATTAAATCGTAAAATCATATATGTAGTTGGTGCTACTACACTAAATGTTAGAAATAGTATCAGTTTCCATATCTTCATTTCTATAAAGTCCTTTTTCACAACCTCGTGTGAATTTTACTATTAGTTCCATTTTGCGAGTTAGCTTATTGACCTTATCAACTGCAACATAATTATAGTTATCGTACATTTCAATAATGCCACATACAGTCCAAGAGATGACTTGCAATGTTGCTGTGATAAATGCACCCCAGTTCCAAGCGTTCCAAGTTGCTATGAAGTACACACCAGCAATAGCACCGAACACTTGCACGAAACTATTTTTACCTAACATTCGTGTTCTTTGCCATCTGTCTGTACGTTCTGGTTTGCTTGTGTTCTCGTATTCGTTGGCATACTCACTGAATAGGTTAAGGTTATAGACCTTTAAACGAACACATTTTTTAAGTACTCGTTTTTGGTATCGTGTGAGTTTGCTATACCTGTCAGCGTTGTCAATATAATTGCCTTCTTCATCAAAGAACCAGTCATAACGCATACGAGCATTTATCATACTATTTTTACGAATTTGGTATCTACGTTCTTTCGTTTCGGCTTCGTAGAAGTTATCTACCAAATCAAGATATGGGTTTGCCATATTGCAGCACTTGGAATAATCGTTAAGCTTATTCTTCCATATCTCGCTGTTGTATGCCTTGCTGAACCCATTTTCGCCTATGCCTTGTTTAATTAAAAGACCGACAATAGTGCCGAAACCTGCTCGGACTATGCACTCTTCAAGTGTCAAGTCGGTTCTCTCAATTATTACCATATTGTAAAATATATAGGCAAGTGAAATGAGAACGATAACTAAATTCATTAAGTTGCCTTTAATAAAATCGTAAACTTTCGCTTTGCTTTCTTCCATCATAACTTATTAAAATATCTCTTCAAATTCTTTCTTTACTTGTTCTTTTTGTTCTTCTTGAACTGCTAATTCTTGCTTAACTTGTTCGGCTGCTTTCTTAACTTCTTCGTTAGTAGTTTTAGTTCCTAAATATTCAATTAAGGCAGCACGACCTTTGGCTGTATTGTCTTGCATAAGCACAAGCACTTTCATAATAGTTTCGTTTGCTAATTGCACTTGCTTTAATTCTTCGCATAATGCTTGGATTTGTTCATCTGCCATTTCCTTAAAGTTTTCACCTAAATGTTCTTTAATTTGCTTCTTAAATTCTTTCATTAGGTCATCAAGTGTTGTGCTTTTGTATTTCTTGTATTTAGTTAAAATACCAAGCACTGCAACTAACGCACCAGAATTAGTAATCCAGTTGACTAAATTACCAAGTTGTAAACCTTCAAGCCATTGTCTAATTTCAGGTGAGATTACTTCTTCCTCTTCTTCTACAATAGCAACCTCTGGCTCTTCAAGTTCCTCAAACGTAGCAACAGGTTTTAACAACCCATAACTACAAACTGCTAATAATGTAAAAAACTTAATCATTATTCTTGCTCCTTTAATATAATGTCTATTACATTATACATTTTTAATAATTTATTGTTTAGTTCGGCAATTTCCTTTTCTACTTTATCTACACGCTTATTAACATCTGCTACTATATCGTGTCTGCTGATTGGCGTTAATACACCATCCTTATAGATAAGTAAATCACCATCATATAATTTGTCTTTAATTGCTAATATAATTTTATCCATTTACTATAACTCCTTTTGCGTTATATGTATTCTGATCTCGTTTGCTTAATATGTTCATATAGATATTCGTTGTGCCAGTTTGACCTACAAATCCTAACACCACTTCACCATCAATTACTACATAATAACATAATTGGTTGCTTGTGTTCTGTAATGTGATTTTAGCCCTATTATTTTGGCTGTAATCGATTTGTAGCGTTGTTCCTTGTAATTGTGTGGTATCACTCGGCAAAGCGTTAGAACGGAAATTCCAATTAGCCACTGGACTGCTATAAATTGTGTATGGTTTGGCTGTATCGTAGTCATTTAACCACTTCTGCAACTCAACCCATTTATTAGTCACTAGTATATCATTGTCATTTGAGATGAATTCAAACTGAATATTAAACATTGGAATTTCTTTGTTGTCTTTGTAAACAGTTAGCGTGTCCTCGAACACAACGAAACTATCATTGTCTTGGTCACCATCAAGTGCATAATAGTTGATCAATGGTTGGTTGTAGTTCCATAAGGCAGCCTCCCATACTTCTGCTATCGTTAACCCACTATCTAAATCAGTTATACCAATGTTATGCACTTGATCCCAAGTGTTATACATATCGTATGCTAACTTATAATTCATAGTTTCCATTTCACCATCTTCATTTACATATTGTAGTGGTGTAAGTGGAATACCACCTTTTTCATCTGTATAAGTTTTCTTAATTGTTGGGTTATTAGAATCCATATGAGTTTGTGTAATATTTACACTTGTCCCTGCAACCCAGTTGTCATTAAAGCCAAAACTGAATACCATTGATTTGCCTAATTGTCTTTTCAATAGTGTTGCAGAAAAATGTAAACTATCTCCAACACCTAATGGAAAATCATCATTATACATAGCACAATACTTAATGCTTTGTGTATGTGCTTGTTCATCTAATGGACTTACCAATGCTTGACTTAAACCTGCATAATTAACGTATGGGTCATTCACTGGGAATGATTGGAACACACAATAGAATTTCTTTAAATCGCTACGAATAAATGCTTCGTTTTGTGCGTTGACATAGGTTCTTATCTTGGCATCTATAGCTGTAAACTTATCTCGCAAAATGTAATTTTTTGTTGCATAGGCGTTTACATCTGCGTGGTATGTGTAGATTTGTTTTTCTATCTTGTACACAATATTATCATTGAGTGTATCACCTAACTCAATTTCCATATTTCTACCATTGATTAACACAACATCATTACCAAGTCTATTTGCCTTTTGATATTCCAAGTTTGCTTGTGTATTGGCATCTACCCAACTGAATTGTTGGTTGTCTGCTAACACTCTATGGTGTGATTGTTGCCTTTCCTTACTTGCTTGAAAAACTTGGTCATACATAGTTTCGTATTCAATTTTGAAGAAGGTATCAAAATAATAGTTGTCAGGTTCAGTTTGTGGGCTAAACCTTGAACCTAGTATGATTTCCTTTATCCATTGAGAAGTTTGAACTTGCAATAAGTTTGATAGCGTTGTATCAGTGAACCCTTCAATAACATTACTACCTCTTTTATAATGCAAACAGAAGTTTTGATATTTGCTATAATAGTTATCTACTCTTTGTGCTGCTAGTCCTCTATATACCTTTGGTAATGTCAAGAATTCTTGCTCTTCATAAACCAACTTACCACCAATATCACTTGGGTCAGTTGTTTTAGCGTTCATCAAGTCATCTAAATAAAAACCATCATTACCAGAACTTGATTGTGTATCAGCATCTGTGTATGTTATCCATAAGTGCTTAATGTTTAGTATAGGAAATTGTGTCTTTAACACAACATTATCACTATTGACTAGATAGTTGCTACTCGTTAATGGTATATACTCAACAGTTGTCACCACACTATCAGGTTGCATAACATTTTGCATTGTCATACGAAGTTCACTGTTGTAATCACTCATTGACCTACTTGACCTTACATAGTTATAACCTGTAATCTCATTGCCTTTTTTAGTTAAGTCCATATAAGACAACACAATAGCATTATTCTTATACTTCATTACTGGTATGCAGTCCCTAGTCATCATAAGAGAGGTTAATACTTCTCTCAATGTTGGTTCATTCCATTGCAACTCTGGTGCTAGGTTATCGAAGTTCATTTCAAAGTCAATGATTATATTAGGTGCAAATAAATCTCTATATCGCACAATATAATCTTGCACTGTTAAGCGTGTACCAACCTTTCGTGGAGTTATAGACAAGTTAGGCAATATATAGTTCTCTAACTCTTTTGTCATAGAGCATAAGCTTATATCGTATGTATAAGTTGTATCACCTAAATAACCTTGCATATCACATACATAGTTCTCAACATCCATAACGTTAAGCAGAGTGTCATTATTGTCATATATCGCCACTCTATCAAATGGTTCAATTTCAATAGTGCTTTGTAGATTGCTTACTCTACACTCAAAACTATCTAACTCTTCGCCATATACTTGTGTATATACACAACCTTCATCAATGGGAAATGCTGCAAAGTCTGTATAATCATTATCGGTGTCTATTCTGTTCTTATTGATTATTCTAATATACATTATCTGCTCCCATTTGTTAGATTAATGTATATAAGA
>Ga0265300_10000621_pt1 | contig 37292 bp, 18 predicted proteins | sample AusTroGonzalo_MG_FD_193482 | JGI IMG/M metagenome (GOLD analysis project Ga0265300, IMG submission 193482) | Bovine rumen microbial communities from tropical cattle in Woodstock, Queensland, Australia - Gonzalo_03 | ecosystem: Host-associated > Mammals > Digestive system > Stomach > Rumen ...
CAACATGATGTGTGCCTGCTGCACGGTGTAACAAGCAGCGGAAAGACCGAGGTCTATATCCATCTGATGAAGGAGGTCATAGAAGCTGGAAAACAGGTACTCTTCATGCTACCTGAGATTGTACTGACAGCTCAGCTGACAGATCGTCTGAAACGTGTTTTCGGTGATCGTCTGGGCGTATACCATTCGCGCTATCCTGATGCAGAACGCGTAGAAGTCTATCAGAAAATGCTTTCCGACTCTCCCTATGATATTATTGTGGGCGTAAGAAGCAGTATATTCCTACCCTTCAAGAATCTGGGACTAATTATCATTGACGAGGAACATGAGACAAGTTTCAAGCAACAAGATCCAGCCCCAAGATATCAGGCACGCAACGTGGCACTGGTACTGGCAAAGACCTCCAATGCAAAAACATTACTGGGATCCGCAACACCAAGTTTAGAGTCATACAGCAATGCTAAAACTGGGAAATACGGCTTGGTCCAATTAGACAAAAGATATGGAAACGTACAACTGCCTCAGATAGAAGTGGTAAACATGCGAGAGATGGCTAAGAAAAAGATGATGGTTGGGCCATTTACTCCGCAACTGATAGAAAGAATAAGACAGGCTCTTCAACAACGTAAACAAGTCATACTATTCCAAAATAGGCGAGGCTATGCGCCCATGATGGAATGCAAAACCTGCGGGTGGACTCCGCGATGCCAAAAGTGCGACGTAAGTTTGACACTGCATAGGAATATGCGACAACTTACCTGCCATTACTGTGGAGCATCCTACCCTATCCCTCAGAAATGTCCCAATTGCGAGGAACAACAACTGATGGGCAGAGGCTATGGAACAGAACGGATAGGGGATTGTCTGCAGGAAATCTTTCCCACGGCAAGGATTGCCAGGATGGACCTGGATACAACAAGAAGCCGCCTGCATTACGAAAAGATTATCTCAGACTTTCAACACTTCAAAACTGACATTCTGGTGGGAACACAGATGGTAACAAAAGGGCTAGACTTTGAACGTGTGAGCGTAGTCGGTATCCTAAATGCAGGAACCATGTTGAACCAACCTGATTTTAGAAGCTACGAACATGCATACCAAATGATGGAGCAGGTGGCAGGAAGAGCTGGGAGAAAGGATGAGCAAGGCTACGTTGTATTACAGACTCAAGATGTAGAAGCATCTGCCATCCAACAAGTAGTCAGACATGACTACATTGCCATGTACGAAGAACAGATGCAGGAGAGAAGCCTTTTTAACTACCCTCCCAACTGTCGACTAATATATGTCTATCTGAAACACAGAGACGAGAGGGTATTGGATAGTCTGTCAAGAGATTATGCCAACTTACTAAGAAAAATATTCGGTCAAAGAATACTTGGTCCTGATACGCCCCCGATTGCAAAAGTACAAATGATGTACATACGAAAGATTATTGTTAAGATAGAACTTACGGCATCGATGGCTGAAGCTCGCAAACGGTTACGGGAGATACAAGAATATGTAACCGGTCTACAACAATACAAGACTGCCCTAATCTACTATGACGTAGACTAGGGCAATTATGTTTTAGAATTATGTCCTCTCCCTCTCTGGGAGGGGATTTTTATTTACGAACTAAGCGGATAACCTTGCTGGAATATTCACCACGGAACCCAATCTCGATACCTTGTTGCATCAGGAAACGACCCGTGAAGGTACTGCCTTCCCAATGATCTGGTGAATCCTGACGACAAACTTCAGTAAGTGCATAAGTTGCATCTGCATCCAATCCTGCGAAATAAAAACGTGGACGGAAGAAATCAACGAAATGCTCGAACTTGTAGGCAAAGAAGATAGCCTCGGACTTGTCTTCTGTAATATACATCTCGCTGCAATAACCATTACCCTCATATGGAGAGATAAGACGATACAGATCGCCCTGCTGTACAATAGGACGAATGGTCTCTTTGTATGTCTTGAAACATGACTGTGCAAACTTCATCTCATTTGCAGAAAGATCAGATGGCTTCATCTCCATACCAAGACGACCTGTCATTGCAACATCGAAACGGAACTTCAAGGGAAGTGCACGATGTGTCTGATGATTGGGGCTTGCACTTACGTGCTGAGCCATAGCGCAAGAAGGGAAGAACATGCTGGTTCCCCACTGGATGAAAAGACGCTGCTTGGCATCGGTATTGTCACTTACCCAAAACTCATCGAAATATGGCATCAAACCATAATTGACACGACCGCCACCACTGGCACAACACTGAATAACCAAATCTGGATATTTGGCACGAATTCGCTTGAGGGTCTTGATAAGTCCTAAGTGATAATCAACGTACAAATGACTTTGGTTGTCTGCACTAAGGTAGTGTGAACCAAAGTTCTTCGTCTCCATGTTGCAGTCCCATTTAATATAATAAGTATTGGGAGTCTCTGTCATGATGTCGTCAACTACCTTGAACACAAAATCCTGAACAGCCGGATTACTCATATCCAATACAAGCTGTGTACCGCCACGACCTGTACTGGGTTGACGAGAAGGATGACATACTACCCAATCGGGGTGCTTCTCATAGAGTTCGCTCTTGGTGTTGGTCATCTCGGGCTCAATCCAGATACCCCATTTGAGACCACGTTCAGCACAAGCCTTCTCCAGGGCAGGAACACCCTTTGGGAGTTTTTCTGTATCGGTAACCCAGTCACCTAAAGCACAATCATCAACGGAACGCTTGTATTTATTACCAAACCATCCGTCATCCATGACAAAGAGCTCACCTCCCAACTGCTTTACACCATCCATCATCTTCTCCATGCCATCCTGACTGACATTCAGATAAACGCCTTCCCATGAGTTGAGGAGAGTCTTACGTAAAGCTGTTCCATTGTGAACCATATTATTCTTACGAGCCCAACGATGGAAACTGCGGCTGGCACCACCGAGACCTTCGTTGCTATATGTCAGAGCCAAAACTGGGGTCATGAAGGTCTCACCCTTTTTGAGAGTATACTGGGAATTGGTATCGTCAATGCCGGCTACAAAGCGATGAATTCTCTTTCCTTGCGTATCAATGGTCATACGGAAGTTTCCACTCCAACAAAGAGCTGCACCTACAACACGCCCCTGATTCTCCTGGGGTTTACCATCCAATGAAATCATAAGATTTGGTCGATTCATGTAGGCATTCTTGGTGCCTGTAAGATCGTGAATCTCAAAGATACCTGGCTTCAGGGCCTCTTCTGACACTTGAGCTTCTGCACCCCATGAACCATGCTCGTGCTGAACCCAAACGTTACCTTGGCGAATAGGAAGGAAGCCGCTGGCATACTTGAGCAGAGAAATGGGTTTCTTCTCATTGTTGCGGATTACGGACCATGTCTCAATCACATCACAATTATTGTATGTGCGATAGCATACATCAACCAGGAAATCATACAACTTGTCCTTCAAGGTAATAGTGTAAACTGTCGAATTACCTTCTGATGCAACTGCATCGCTTTGGTAAACAAGCTCCGTAGACATATTCCCATCGGAATGACGAACACTAAGGGCCGTAATGTCATAGTTACCCAATCCAAATGCAGGGTAGGCATCTTCCCAAAGGCTATAGGCACGATATACCTGATTTGCATCAGCTACACTCTCTCCATAATAACTGATATGAAGTGGATTACCTTCTTCCGCTTTCAGCAACAAAGTTGTATGCGGAGAATTTACAAAAATATCTTTAGCCGACAGAATGCTTACTGCCAACAAAGATAAAACAAATAAAAAATTTCTTCTCACGGTGTTTATGGTTTATATTAATATTATTTCATCATGGAAATGGAAGCCAGCACGTGCTGGCTTCCACTCATTTCTTACCAAATATCCTCTGGCTTAGAAGGATTATCATAAATCTCCTTCGGACACCACTCGAAATAGTCTAGATACAATTCCTTCTTGTTAGAATCCAGCACAGACTTAAAACGAATATAATAAGTCTCCTTGGGATCCAAAGTCTGACGGACAAGGATATGACGCTTCTGGCGAGAATCTCCACGAGCAGTCATATTCTCTCCAAACTCATGTTTAGCCGCTTTCATCAAACCATGATTTCTGAGCTTATGGTCGATCTCAATAATCTGATCCTCATCACGACCATTATCAGTCAAATCTGACCACTGTCCATCCTCACCCGCAAAAGTAATGGCAATGCCCTCAGCCATGTTGACAGGGATACCAGCAGCTGGAAGGTTGTTGGGATCCGAGCCAAAGTAAACCTGTACGATACCACGGGCCGATGTAGCCAAAACCTTATAGCGAAGTTCGTAAGTGCCGCGCTTGGGAACAGGAGGTAACGTGAACATGATATCAAAGTGACCGAATGCCTTATCCTCGTCCTGACAATAGTTGGGCCAGTCTATCTGGTATCCGTTATAGTGGATAAGGTGTGTCTCCTCGTTAAGGATACTCATGTTGTCGAAGTACTTGTAGACCTGATCCTGGGGAATATATACATGCTGGCACTTACCCTCGCTGGAGTCTGCTCTACGAATGTTATTTGTCATAGCCTCGGGGAACATGGCAAACAGGTCGAAACGGATTCTCTCTTTTGCCAGATTATCCCTTACCGCATCTGTATAGGCTAAAGGTGTGCTAATGGGATAAATGCAAGCATTGATAATATCGTTCAAGACAGCCTTTTCACTTTCAGTCTCAACAAGAACGCCACACTTATCACGATCACAAGACACCTCGTCGCCCTCTCCCTTTATCCCATTATCCAGTACGGGAAAACGATTGAGACAAACACCTCCGCTCGCCTTGCTCTCATAGAGTTTCAGCAAACGACGTGTACCCTTTCCTACTGTAGCATACCATTCATAAACAGGAATAGAAAGAGGTGAAGTAGTTAAACGCCAATTATGGCCTATTTCATTACAATGGTAAACCAACTTATTAGCCGGTATACGCATGGGAAGAATATGATAGGTTACCCACCTGTACAAGATATGATCGGGTGAGGCGTAATTATTGTCTGTTTTATTAACGTCTTCAGAAAAATACATCTTTTTATCCTGAATCCATTTAATCAACTGCTCTAAGGCATCGGGGGCGGTGGGATCAAGACCTTGTGAACGCCAGTATTCATCTGTTTCTGCAAAAATGGTAAAACCATATTTACGATGTTCAGGAACGTGAGCATCGGGGTCTCCGGCTGTTGCAGATTTATCACCACCAGATTTTGCCTGATAGTCTTTCATATCTTCGATTTCTCCTCTCAGATACTTCATTTCATATTCATCGTCGCGTATCAGACTAAGCATATCCATCAATTTACATGCCTGAATAACACGCGCCATCATAAGATAACCTTCTTTTTTCTCATTCAAGATATTCTGAAGATATCTGGCACAAGATTCATCTCTAGGAGCAATTACCTTATGAAGTTGATGTATATAGCCGTTAATCGTTGGGATATCGTAATTAACGGGGTCAATAGGACAAACATTGTTGACGTAAAATGTGTCCGGGCTATTCTTACTATCATTAACTGTAAGGCGATGATCACTAAGCGTTGGAAGTGCCAACTCTGTGTTCTTATCAATTAAATCAATGGAATAACGCTGATCTTCTCTGTCGTATCCATCAATAATACTATTCCTTACAATCACAGCACGTACAGAATCTAACTTCACAGAATCTGTGAAAGAATCCCATGACGGTTCTGTTATTAAACCTTCGTCAACAAGGTCCTGAAGATATGCATCAATAGCATCATTGGTTATTGCAAATACGGTATAGTTGCCACGTGCCGTCAGCAACTGGTAGACAGTTGATGTTTCCTTATGTGGGTTTATAGGCACCGTCTTCAGAAGTTCAACATACTGCGTGTATTCTGGTTGTGATTCCAGATAACTGGCTATAGTATGATACTGAAACACATACCTAGACGATGTATCTATCTGCTCAGAGCAGGCACATAGCATTAAAAGCAACGTAGCAAGAGAGAAAAACAGCTTTCTCATAATTTCAATCTTTTTTTTATTACCTATCTTATAATTTATTCTCCTGGCCTGGGGCTAGTTTCCAGGCCAGGAGAATTTATAGAGAATTAATTTTCTTCAGCCATAATGTTCAGAATAATCTGAATATCAGAAGCATCAATATGCTCGTCACCATTCAGGTCATAAGCAGGGTTGTTGGTTCCTTCTGCCATGTCATTCAATATCATCTGAATATCAGAAGCATCAACATGATCATCGCCATTCAAGTCACCACTCTTTGAAGGAGCCTCTACGAAGCGCATACGGGCAATATTAAACTTGGCACCGTCCTTCAGCATGAGAGACAGACCTACTTCGTCAGTAGCCTTGGTGAAGGGGATATCCTTAACAGAGACAGATACCTTCTTGAGCTCGGAGGTTGCCTCCAACTTACCTTCGCCAACAGTTACATACTGAGCGGTAGTCAAGTTGTAGAGGAGAACATTCTCGACATCATTGTCTGATGAGTACTCAAACTCAATAATTGTCTCATTCTCTTTAGGATCATCGTACATATTAGAAAGTCTAACAATGACTCTACCATCCTGACTAGCAGTGTAAGCATAGTTGAATGGATCTTCAGAAGAGTCTACCCACAACTCTGAATTGGCAATCTCCAGATAGTCAGGGAAATCCTCAAGAAGCTTAGCCAGAGCAGCATCAACAGCAACAACATTGTCGTATGAGCCATCCATCAGAGCTATCTGATAACTGTCAACGTTAATCTGAGTATGACGGTACCACTTGTCAAGAACTTTCACCAGATAATCATAGAGATTGTAGTATGCAGCCTTCGTAGCATTAATCTCCTCAAACAGGTTACCATCAGCTACCAACTGTTCCACTGTAGTACGGCTCGCAGCATCAGCCAGTGCTTGTCTTTGGGCAACACCGAAGTTAGGTGCCTTCTTAAATTCATCCTCAGTACCCAAATCTCCGGCTTCATACTTATTGGTAAGAGTTGCTACTCTTTCGCCATTGCATGCAGCAGCTGCAGCAATAGCCTCGGCAGTAGCCTCTTCGCCAAGGTATGTCAGACGGAAGTTACCAGCACCTAACCAGTCACCACCTACCTGAGTACCTGCGTTCTTCAGACCTATCTTCAGTGAACCGTCAGTTACTTGTGCAACCATAGAAATCTCATGACGGTTATGCAGGATTGCGTTGATAGTACCCTGAACACCCCAGATAACATAACCTACAACTACAGAGTCAATTTCAGGTTTTCCAGTAGGTTCCTGACCTGGCTCAAGAACATCGCATGCATAAATTTCCTTATCAGCAATGCTACCTGTCCATGCCTTTTCCTCATCGGGTTCCATACCCTCAAGCACCACGGGAACAAAGGTCTTGGTGTCATTAGCGAATGCCAAAGCACAATAGTTATAGCTCTTGATATCACCGTTAGGACGGAAACCGGCATTCAACTTAACTTCGTAATAACCGTTCTTCAAGCCCGTCAGTGTCTGGCTGATGTTGAACTTAGACTGCTCGTTGCAGAACTCAGCAGCAGACATTGTGCCGGCCTCGTTGGTACCATTGCTGAATACAAATCCATCCCATCCTTCAGGATGCATTGTACCACCTACCTTGTTACCATCATTGTCAAACACTTCATCAGCCTTAGCGAAGCTGCGGTTGATAATCAAAGAAGAAACATCTGTTCCAGCTCCATAACCTGCAGCAACAGCAGCTCTCTTCAAAGACTCAAGGAAATCAATCTCCTGAACAAGAACACTATCAGGAAGCGTATGCTCGTCCAGAATTGTTGAAACAGAACCATGAACAAATACGTCATTGGGCTCGATGTCATCCTCAAGATAAGATTCCAAAGTAGTCAAAGCCTCAGATTCTTCCAGGTCGTTATCCTCAAGGAACTTGATAGCGGCTTTCACATCACCATCATACTTGGCATAAACCTTAGCACAAGCGGAAATAGAATCGCGGAGTGTCTCCAACTGATAATTTACGCGGAAGAGAGCCTCCATGTTCTGGCAGTCCTTGATTTCCTCAATCCAATTCTTGTAGTTATCAATGAGCTTCTGCTCTGCTACGACATCGTCGATTTTAAATACACTAGCAGAGTCTATGTACTCTTGCTTAATTTCGTCAAACTCCGCAGCAGTACCGAAGTGAATCTCGTTCATCTGAATGGCCTTACCACTGTATGCCTTGGTTACCACTACCTTATAATATTTATAAAGATCGGTTGTCTCTGTACTGAAACCAAAGTAAGAAGGCTCAGCGTCAACAGGATGCAGACGATCCTGACCTACGTTCTCCTTAGAATCAACGAGAACCCATCCTTCTGCGTCCTTAGTAGCAACACCATCGCCTTCGAAGTTACCACCATAGATGTACCAGGTACCCCAGTTACGGCTAGTGTATGTGCCCGTGTCGTTACCAGTAGTCAGTGTATAGAAGAATGGATTGGTCTTCTCTACAGTGCGGAAAATGATGTAGGTATTTCCGTCAGCATCAGCATTACCACCCCACTTAGTGGCCTGAACATCATTACCATCATCATCCTTAGTGTTCAGTGCAATACCATCAATGAGATGACCATAGAAACCATCACCCCACTGTTCTACAGTGTGACCGCCAATGAGAATATAAAGATTGTCATTGACAGCTCTGACAACACTCTTAAGGTACTCAATCTCAAGAAACATTTCGTCGTTATCGAGAGTGTTATCGTCTGTGATGTAATCATGAGTGCCACGAATGTACTTGCTGTCAGGACCTACCTTCTCAGAAGTATAACCCTTGTGCCATGCAGTCAGTTCCTCAGAATCGATATTCAAATCTATAAATTCATCAGCAAAAACAGATTCATACTCAGTATATAATTCATCAGATTTTTCAATCAGCCCCTGCAATTCTACCAATTCGTTCTTAATCTTGATTACGTCCGGCGCATTAACAGTAGTTCTCAGCTCTTTATACTTGGCCTTATAACTATCTCTGTAACCCTTGTATGCATTATAGGAATCAGCATCATATTCTTCAAATTCGGTAGCAAAAGACTCACGATATTCAGCCAAGTTACCGGTGTTGTAGAAGGTGAACTCATTCATCTGCATACCACCATCGTGGTAAACCTCGATTTTGAAGTATTTATAAGGTTCAGCGCAACCCTCTGACAGATAAATGTAGCTCTCGTACATATTTGTAGTCTTCAGGATGTCTGTTCCTACATTCTCCTTACTATCAAGCAGCACCCAGCCATCAGCATCTTTTGTGGCATCTTCGTCGCTGGCAAAGTTTGCGCCCCAAATCTTCCAGTTCTTCCAGTTACGACTCTTGTAGCTATCCGTATCATTACCTGTTACAAGGCCATAATAGGTGGGCTGGATAGGCTCGTCTTCCTCCGTATCCTTATTGATACTCTTGAAGATGACAAAACGGTCCTTAGATGTATCGGTACCCCACTTAGTGCTTGATGTACCATTCAAACCAGACTCGCCATCAATCAAGTACATAGGACCCTCTTCATCTTTCCAGTTTTCAGTTGTACCACTAAGGAACTTATATTTAGCAGTAATAGGATCAGGTAATTCTGAACTATTGATAATAAATGCATTAACACGGTTAGCCTCGGCTACGGCCTCTTCGCCTGTAACCTGGCGGTTAGCCTTCAGGTATGCATAGTTACCGATAGGATATTCATCATTGGGAGCAATAGCATCTGTCTCGCTAATCCAAGCGGTGAGATAAGCCAGACCTTCTTCGCTCAGTTTACCAGCATTTATAGCAAGAATAGCCTGATTGCGGGCAGTTTTCAGCTCTGCATAGTTGGTAGCGGAAGCATCTATCTTCTTTGACTGCTCATCAATAGCCGTATTCAAGTCATTCAGCAAAGTAGGATCGGTACAAGCTCTGAGTTCTGCTATCAGAGCATCCATCTCGTCAAGAAGCTTCTTCTCGGCAAAGGTATCTGAAGTATACTTAGCCGCTGCTGCATCGGCAATAGCATTGCACTCAAGTGCGAAAGTGTATTCGTCACCAAGTGCAATATCTGCCATCTGCATCAGACCACTTTCTACAACCTGATCAATTTCAATCTTGAAGAATCTATATTCTGTGGTATTCTGAATAGAAGGCGTAAAATAAGCCTTGGTATAGTTAGCAGCAGGAAGTTCATTCAGTCTGGAACCCGTAGCAACTTTTGATTTGTCATCAAGAAGAACCCAAGAGGAGGATTCACGTGTAACAGCAGATTCGTCAGCAGCATTCATACCATAAAGACGCCACTGCTGCCAGTTACGGCCAGGATTAGACTGTGTATCGTTGGCAGTTGTCAAAGTATAATATGAGGGGGCCATATTACGAGAAGCCTTGAAAATAGCGTAACCGCCATTTTTCGTCTGATCTGCGTTTCTGTTGGTAAAGCTACAGCACCACTTGGTATGGCTATCGCCATCGAAGAGGTTAGCAACACCCTCGTTATTGAAACCAGCAGGATCTCCGCCTCTGCTGAAATAAGTAACAGGCTCATCCTTAGCAGAACCTTGGTTTTCTTGCTCCTTTACCCACTGCTGGAAAGAACCATGTGTACCCAAACCCCACTCTGCCATCTGAGCCAAGGCGTCAGTTTCATAATAGTAGTAACCTTGGGTTTCGGTAATCTCAATCCAATAATACTGATAGGCTGTCAGGCCATCTGACTTATTGAAATCCAGGTCCTTAGACGCAAGATTCTCGGATGACATAGGCTCGTCAATGCGCTCATCAACCAACGTCCAGCCCTCGCCGTTCCGAACAGCCTGCTCGTCACTCTCGAAGTTACCTGCATAGATTTTCCAACACTTCCAGTTGTTTCTAGGCTCACTGTTTATACCATCACTGTTCACCAGGAAGTAAAACGTAGGAACCACAGCCTCGTCTGTCTTTACAATAATGTACAAAACATTGGCAGACTGTTGGCTGTCGGCAGGATAAGCCTTATCGTCCGGCAAGCTCGGATTAAGCCAAGCACACCACTTAGTTGACTCCTTACCGTCAACCAGCTTGTCAAAAGCCTGCGAGCCAGGGCTTTTCTCGGTCTGCCCATACGAGTACTTACCGTCTACAACCGTGAGCGGTTTGTACTGTGCGAAGACACTCTGACTGGTGAGGAACATCAAAGATGTAACCAGAGAAAGTGTCATGCGTTTAAGAGTAAATCTTTTCATCGCTTTTTTGGTTTTTAGTTAATAATAAAGTTTATAATATTTATTGTTGTTTATTCATACACTTTAGTTCTCTTTCGCCGGCAAAAAGCCTTAAAAGCACACAAAAATAAGAAAATTGCACCATACTTTAACCTAAATATATGCTTTTGGAGTTTTGTTTAACATTATTTAACCAAGCTGTCGCATTGTCTCACATCCTAGAATTACCTAACAACAACCTTCTTGCCATCCACTATATTAATACCCTTCTGCAACTTACTAATACGCTGACCGGCAAGGTTGTACACGGCTCCTCCAGCCTTGGGATGAGCCGGTGTAAGGGTCTTCATGCCTGTCTCCTCATCCTTATGCTTCAACAGGAAATCAAAGGGTGTATAGTTAACGGCTTGGAGAGTATAGTTGTCACTTTGTTCGTCTATCAACTCCCAACTATCATCGTCGGGGTCTTCCGTCTGCTTATTACTGCCATACAAACGCCAGCTACACGGATTACGACTCGGATTCCTTTGGGTATCATTGGCCGTATAGATACGGTAGCCATAAGGCATTACCTCTTCCTGAGCATCAAAGAGGAAGTATGCATAGCCGTGGAACGAACCACAGTATTTAGTTGTAACCTCATTATCTCCTGCATTGTCCCAGTCCTCATACCAAATATCGCTATCCGTACCTTGATATACAGTAAGGTCAGCATATTCTTCGCCATCCTGATCTAAGATGTCAAACTCTGCGAACTGGATGGTACCGCTCTTCCCATTACGAATAGCAAGTATCTCCCACTTATAATAGCGATAGCCTGACATTTCCTTATCAATATTGGTATAGATACCATCTTTATAATAAACCATTCCGCTTGAAGTATTCAGAACCGGGTGCCCGTCAGGTCTTCGGCCATTATCGATATTCTGACGCCATACAGCTTCACCTGAACCTGTATTCAAAAGGTAACACAAGGCACCTGACATCACATCTACCGGTGTTACACGCTCAACCTGATTAGAATATGCATCGTAGCAATTCTGGAACTGCATCACATAATTCGAGTAGGCAAACTCCTGACCCTGGGATGCCCCCTTTATCTTACCTGCATTATAACAGTCTGAAATAATCAGTTTCCCCTTACAAGGAGCAACAAGAGCAGCGGCCATGCTGTCCGCAACAACCTTGCCCAAATTGTACGACTTTTGGATAGTTACATTGCTCATCCTTGTGACACAGCCTACAAATCCTCCGGCATATCCACCAGTTGCTGTTACAGAGGCAGAAGTACCACAACTTACAATCTTAGCATTTCCCATACGTGCAAAGCCAATAAGACCACCCACATAATTGGAACCCGTGAAAGAACAAGTGGCATCGAGATACAGATTCTGGATTTCTACTCCTTGCCCCACAACACCGAAGACAGCTACATAATCATTTCCAGTTATATTCAGATTACTTATGGTGTGCCCCTGACCATCAAACTTACCAGAATACTGTTTCCAGTTTGTTCCTATAGGAGCAAAATCTGTCTGAAAGTCTTTCATATTCAGGTCAGCATTCAAGACTGCCTTGGCATTATTCTCGCCATTATTCACAATCTCAGCAAAAAGGCAAAGATCAAGTGGCGTATTAATCTGATAGATACCATCTTTCTGACGAATAGTTCCATAAGACAACATCTCGTCCATCCATGCTACACGATTGTAAACAAAGTCGCGCACACGATCCACCTCCTTCTCCCATGAACCGGGAACTTCTGGATTTAATGAGAGCCATTGGTTGAGGTAAGGCCAACGGATAAAGTTAAGGTTAGCAGAGGCGCGTACCTCCTTGCGCAGCGAATCTACATCAGCGGCTACATCATCCGGCTCGAATTTTCCCGCCTTGCGAAGCTTAGCCCACATTCCCTGCAACTGAGCAAATGCAGAAGGATCTGAAAGAACACGGTCTACAAAGCCTGTCCAGTTACCGGTATCGCGTACCTTATATGTCCAGTCCATACGCTCGTTGGCAGGATAAGTGGTCTGGTCATTCTCGAGGGCAAGGTCAGCATCCCAGACAGGCCCAACATAGAAATGGTCATCGCCACGCTCCTTATACAGGAACACCTGACAAAGCATATCGGTATTGCCATTAAACTCACTTACAAGAATATGCCTGAGGAATGTTTCCATATCAAGGACAGAACGCATTCCCTTCTCAGGATCTTTATAGTCTGCCCCAAAAACTACACTCTCCATATTATTCCAAGTATTACGAATATACCGGAACTGTTCGTCCTGCATCACATCATCATCGGGTTCGTGAATAGAGATGGGATTACCATTTGTAGAATAGAAATAATAAGGTTCGCGGCTTGCATTATTATCAACCTCGACATAATAGCCACCGGTAATGGTCTCCTCGTCTATATCTGTCTCTGACATTTCGGTTATCTCCAAACGTCCCTCGTGCACATCTACGTGGTCGGCTATAGTATAGGTACCGTGATAGTCACCGTTCACAACAAGGTCTACCACCTGGCTCCAAGGTGTCCATTTCATCTCGCCACGTTTAGACATAGCCCATGCAACGGGGTTACGCATCAACGTCTTGTCGCGATAACTGTTAATGAGTACCCATTTCTTGGCTTTCACCGGCGACTCGTTGTGGCCACCTTTCATCACGTGATGGCTCTTACCGTCGTTATATTTCAGACGGAAGGCCTTGTTCTCGTGTGTGGCAGAATAATTTCCACGTACACGGAACAGGATGGGATATTCCTGCAACATCTTACCTCCCTCATAAATCAGGACCGACTGCGAGGCGAAATCCTCTCCTCTGTTCTGAGGCATCACATTATCCTGAACATGAATGCTGAGAGTAGGCAGGTTTGTTATCTGATAGAACTGACTGTCGTCGCCCTCACCTTCGTGGCCAAAGAACTTCAGATCCGCCACCTTGCAATAAGAACCTTCACTACCCACATAACGGATATAGCGGACACCACGACTTACATTCACATTGACTGTCACAGGAGTATTACCCCTTGGCGTCTCACTAATTAGATAAAGGGGAACAGCATCCATAAAATCAGGATCGTTACCACCCTCGAAGAGGGAAAGCAGCATACGATCCGGCCCATCGTAACCCGATGATGCAGTATAGCTGATGCGGGTAATTACATGAGGAGAACCTAAATCCATTCCCACCCACTCTCGGCTTCCATTAGTTGTAGTGAAATATGTTGAAGGATCATCATCGAAGGCATTTACCGCGTAAGAAAGTCTGGATGATGCCATAATGGTTCCCGTCAATTGTTTATCTGTGTCAGCATCATAAGCACGAGCATTAAGATTAAACAATAGCAGTATAAATATTACCCTAAACAGTCTGTTCAAATTCATATCAAATATGTTCGTAAAGCTGGTTTTTCTAGCTAGTTCTCACCTTTTTCGGGCGCAAAAATAAGAATAATTTTGGGAACATACAAAAAAACTTGCTATCTTTGCGTGGGAATTATAAATATCTTTTCAGAAAACAAGAGAATAAGAAAATGGGAAAGAAGAAAAACGGAGGCGCCCGCCTTAAGAAAAAAAATCTGGAACAGATGGTCATTACACTGTTCGAAGAGAATCCAACCCAGGTCTTTGAACTGAAAACACTCTACCGAGAGCTACACCTGAACACACACCCGGCTAAGATGATGCTGATGGATGTGTTGGAGGTGCTGCTGATGGATGACTATATAAAGGAGCAACCCCGTTTCTGCTACACGCTTAACAACCCCACTCAGGTGATGGAAGGAATCTTCCACCGTAAAGCAAACGGCAAGAATACATTTGAGCCAGAAGACGGCGGAGAGCCCATTCTAGTGGCAGAACGTAACAGCATGCATGCCATGGATGGCGACAAAGTTCAGGTAACTATGCTGGCACGTCGTAAGCATCATGTTCGCGAAGCAGCCGTAACAGAAGTGCTGAAACGTAATGAAAAACAGTTTGTAGGCACTTTGCAGGTAAGCAAGAACTACGCGTATCTGCTGACCGAGGACCGCACACTGGCCAACGATATATTCATTCCCAAGTCCAACCTTAAAAAAGGACAGACAGGTGATAAAGCAATTGTAAAGATTGTGGAATGGCCTGAGAATGCCAAGAATCCTGTAGGTAAAGTCATAGATATCCTTGGCAAGACTGGCGAGAATAATGCCGAGATGCATGCCATACTGGCTGAATATGGTCTTCCATACGTATATCCTGCAGCCGTGGAGAAAGCTGCTGAGAAGTTGAAGACAGGTATTACCAAGGAGGAAATTGCTCGCAGAGAGGATATGCGAGATGTCATGACTTTTACAATAGATCCACGAGATGCTAAAGACTTTGATGACGCTCTAAGTATTCGCGAAATAAAAAGCAGCAAATCACAAAACGGAAAGTTATACGAAATTGGTGTTCATATAGCCGATGTCAGTCATTACGTTACCGAAGGTTCTATTATAGATAAGGAAGCACTGAAACGTTCCACCAGCGTATATCTGGTAGACCGCACCGTCCCCATGCTGCCCGAGCATCTATGTAACTTCGTCTGCTCTCTTCGCCCAGACGAAGAGAAACTGACCTATAGCGTTATCTTTAAGATGAATGAAAAAGGCGAGGTAAAAGACTGGCATCTGGCCCATACCGTAATTAAAAGCAATCGACGATTTACCTACGAGGAGGTGCAGGAAGTACTGGAAAAACATCACGAAGCAAGCGAGGAGGATTACAAGAATCCAGGTGACAAGGCACTTCCATCTGGAAACGGAGAGGTGGCCCCTGCAGAGGATTTTGCCAACGAACTAATCATTCTGAACCGCTTGGCAAAGGAATTACGAAGGAAGCGCTTTGCAAATGGGGCCGTAGACTTTGACCGATGCGAAGTTCGTTTCGAAATAGATGAGAAAGGAAAACCCACTAGCGTTTACTTCAAGGTTGCGAAAGATGCAAACAAACTGGTAGAGGAATTCATGTTGCTGGCCAACCGTACCGTGGCCGAAAGCATTGGCAAGGTTCCCAAGAACCAGAAACCCAAGGTGCTACCCTACCGTATACACGAATCGCCCGACCCAGCGAAACTGATGAACCTGTCGGACTTTGTCGGAAAGTTTGGCTATAAACTCAAGACAAACGGTGCCAAGGGAGAGATGAGCAAGAATCTGAACCGAATGCTGAACGAGGTGAAAGGCAAGAAGGAACAGAACATGATAGAGATGATTACCCTACGTGCCATGATGAAAGCCAAATACAGCACACATAATGCAGGACACTACGGACTGGCATTCGATTACTATACGCACTTCACATCGCCCATCCGCCGCTATCCCGACCTGATGGTACACCGCCTACTGACAAAGTATGCCCAGGGCGGACGATCTGTCAACCAGGACAAATACGAGGAGCTATGTGAGCACTGCAGCGAGATGGAACAGACTGCCGCTCAGGCCGAGCGTGCCAGCATCAAGTACAAGCAGGTGGAATTCATGAGCGACCACATGGGCGAAACATTCGAAGGAACTATCAGTGGCGTCACAGAATTCGGTATTTATGTTGAAGTGAACGAGAATAAGTGCGAGGGAATGATTCCGCTACGAGATTTGGATGACGATTACTACGAGTTCGACGAGAAGAACTATCGACTACGCGGTCGTAGTCGCCATCATTGCTATAATCTGGGTGATACCGTTAAGATACAAGTTGCAAGAGCCGACCTCTACCGTAAGCAACTTGACTATAAACTGGTTCGATAACAATTTTTATTGTCACACGTAGAAAATTATACTGGTACACGTAGAAAAAAGTTTTCCTACACGTACCAGTATATTTTTATATGTATATCCGCGTAAGCGGTATGACGAATCATTTCTTCTGATTCTTCTGGAATTCCTTTACTGCCTTTTCCAGCATCTTCTGATATTCAGGCATGCTCTGCAGTCGGGCAAAGGTTACGCTACCGCATAAACGACCGGCATCTACATCACTCTGATAGTGGAAACCAACAATCACACGGCTCTGGCCCAACTCATAAGCCACCTTCATTATCTCCTCTGCATGAGCAGGATCAATCACCATAAGTGTCAGACCAACCAACCATGAGGCATGTGTATGACCAGAGGGATAGCTTGTAAAATCCTTTGGGTTCTCATGGTCAGGAACACTTGTAGGCTCTTTATACTGCTGATAAGGACGCACACGATGGAAGAATGCCTTGGCACTGGCTCCGCCCTGCTGTTCTGTCAGATGCAGACGAGAGAATAGCCGATACATCTCTGGGTACTTATCTGCTGTCAGCTCAATGCCGATAGCCTTTCCATAACGCTCCATAAAATAACGGGCACAGATACCTGCATCAGCAATAGCCTGCTTGCCACGCTCGGTCTCGCGGATAGACTTGCCCCACTGATACTGTGTCCAATCGTAAAAGAAACGAGAATCGGTAAGAGCAGGAGGAGCTGGAAGAACCTTCTCCATGTGTGGAGCATCGGCCACTTCATAGAATGGCGTAAACTTTTCCTTTGTCACATCAGTCTGTGCATAAGAGCACAGGAACATAGGCAGCATTACTGCCAGGCATAGGATTTTCTTATTCATTTTGTTCATAGCACTTTGATATATCAGTTAAACAATTGTGCAAAAGTACATTATTTTATATATCTAGACAAACAAACCAGAAAAGAAGTTATGAAAAACACACGTTTTCTAATGGTACCTGTACATTATATAGCATCAAGGCAATATCTTTTTACGGCCGTTCATGATGTATATTCCCTTTTTTAATTGAGAGTTGAGAGTTGAGAGTTGAGAATTAACTTTGCGTCCTTGGAGGTCGTATAGATTCCCCCTCTCTCTCGAAGATGGGTTAGGGGTAAGGCTTTCTTCGCTTAAAGATGTCTCATATTCCGCAACTGTTTGTCCATAAAGAGCGAACTCATAAATACGGGTTGTGTAACCGTCGCCCTGCTCCCCATGAACCATCTGCAGGCGGAAACTCTGCGCATCAACAGGCTCTTCCATCGAGCGCAAAACTTTATTCGTCTGGTTCGAGGTGATGTCAGCAAAATCTACCCATGTACCATTTTCGGCCTTATACTGCAACTTAAAAGCTTCTGCAACATAGCCCCCACTCTCACAGGCAGCGCAAAGCACCATCCAACGATCTATGCGAACTGGTTCGGCAAAGGTATATTGCAAGTAGGGAGTCTTACTCTGCGAACTGGTAACGCACCACTTTGTAGTCGGGTTCTTGTCGTTGGCAAACTTACCGGCTTCATTGGTTCCGTTCTGATGCGAGGCAGATACGGTTTTGGGTACTAGACGATTATCCTCTGCATTAGCGTTCAACTCATTGTAGTCTATCTCAGTAGTTATAGGCGTGAAAGCAGTCACATCATCCGCATGGCTAGCCGAGGTGGTAGCGGCAAAGACAAAGGTCTTACGGTCTGTACTGGTCAGTTTTACCTCATTGACTCCTTCTGGCAATGGAACACAATACTTATACATATACATAAGGGTAAACGTCTCGTTACTTTTACTGCTTATATTATGTGCGTGGGAAGAAGCGAAGGCCACATTCTGCTTCCGATACGAACTACCCATGTTGGTACATGAGAGCGGCTCTCCTATCTTACCCGAGTAATAAGGAACATTTATGGTAACCGGTTCCTCTTCACCTATACCAACAGATACCGTACTGCCCGTTTCTGTTGCACTGGCCATAAGAAGGTAAAGGCAATTCTCGCCATCCTTCCTGTCCAGGGTAATCGTGCTTGTAGTAGTTATCCTCATGGCATTGTTCTTTCCGTCGGTACGGTTACCCATCACAAAATGTACGCCGTCCGCCACCAACGTATCAGGTACCAGCTCTGCTGGATATGCATAAGTGCTATAGGTGGCATTGGCATTGCCGCGTTGTTTGTCATAGCTCATCAAATCGGTGTTGTAAGTGAACGAGGCAGGAGTACCTCCTGCACCTTCAACAGGAGTCAATTCGGGAGTCTTCAGCCTGACAGCAAAAGTCTTGGGCTGATAATGGCCAATGGAGAAGGTCAGTTGAGAGTTGAGCGTTGAGAGTTGAGCGTTAGGGATTTCTTCTTCCAAGGCGTTCACCTCTCGGGCCGAGACGATTTCCGTTGGGAAACGAAGTGTTACATCTTGTTGGTCCTGGCCGCTCCACTCGTACACACGTACTATCAGTTCGTCTGTCTCCTCGGCCTTCTTCAGAGCCTTTATACTCACCTTGTCGGTATTAAGGGAAACAAAAGGCAGTAATCGTCCCATCTGCCCCAAGTGCTTAGGGGCTGCGAACGCCAGCAGCGGCTGGTTAAGACGGGCAGCCTCCATCTGTGTTTGCTCATTCCACTTACCATCGTGCGGAAAAAGAGAATAAGTGAAATGGTTAGGACCGATGTCCATATTGGCCTGATGGTCGTAATTCTTGCACGAAGGGGTATGCAACAACGTTAGTCGGAGGCTCTTGGTATCCGGTTTGTCCCAACCGTACTTGCAGTCGTTCAGGACAGAAACGCCATAAATACTGGAACTGTGATCGGCCCACTGATGTCCGCAAACCTCATATTCCTGACTGGAACGCACGCCTCGCTGTATGGTGCCCAACGAGATATCATAGGTATCCTTGGTGGCACTGAAATAGAATGGAAAGTTTACTTTGAGCATACGCTCAGGCGTTTGCCAATCCACCTCGTTCACACAATCTATCCGGTCGGATATGGCAGTCATCCTTATATATTGTATAAAAGTAGAACCTGCTGTCTGCCTTTTGATGCGGAAGGATTTACGCAGGGGACCGTCCTCTACCAATCGGATATCCGCCTCCCCGCCGACATAAGCCGAAGGGGTACGGCAAACATCCGTATAGCTTATCTCCCAGGCAGGCCAAGTATCCTCGTGGTCGTAGATAAACTGCTGACGTACCGCACTGTTGATAAGTGTGCGGGCATTTGACTCATCATAGAGTTTCTGAATATCGCCGTTTGCATTGATGGTCACCCTGTACCTGCCGTTGAACAGTTGTCGGCTTGTCTCCTCTGCCTGAAGGTCTGATGACAGTTCACTTTTTTCTCCCAAACGGATATCATAGACGGCATAGCCCAATGACGGAACAGTTGCTGCAAAGATAAAACTTACCTGACCCGTTTTCTCATTATAGCCGGTAATCTGGGACAATACCTCATTGCCATCAGGACCCATGACCCTCATATTGAACGGACGCTGAGAGCATATCATATTTCCTTCCACGACATCCGTGCGGTCTTGCGACAGCGGATTATAGACCACCATAGGGATACCCTCTACCTGCGTATCCAACGTTTGCGAGGCTGCTCCCACCGCATTCATCAGTTGCCGGCCGAAAGAACGGTTGGCCATGTAGTATTCGTTGTAGGAATATTCATTGGCTTTCAGCGTTGACGTCCCCGTTATGCCATCGTGATGCTGCTGCCAGATGGTTCTGACCCAGGCATCGCGCAATGCTTCGGTAGGATAATCAGCCGTACCTAACCAATAGGATAGCGAGGAGGCCTTTTCGGCGGCATCGGCAAGAAGTTCGTTCTTACGGTTCCATCTTTTCAGCAAGCCCCAACTGGTATAGGCACCCACACCGTGTGTACGCATAGGGAGTTCGCTGTTCCATACCTTATACTTGGCGTTTCTGTGCTGGTCCATATAGTCGAAAAACTCATCAGGGCTCACCAGTCTCACCTGAATCTTACCATCGGACTTCCCGACGTTGTAGTTCAGCCAATAGGGAGTATTCTCGCCTTCCTTGTCAGCTTTGTCCTGCAAGCCGCCGCCATGATCACTCCGAGGCCCCACATACCTGACGTGTGCCGCCAGTCCGTAGTTGCTGTAGTTCTGCTGGATTTTTTTCAGAGTTTCAGCATCCGAGGTCAGATCCTTATTGAACTCTTCGTGCGAATCGTATGCACCAGGCTTATACACCGCATAAATCTGACTGCCGTCCACACCTTGCCAGATACCGAAAGGAGGCAATCCGTCATAGGCCGCAGCCCCCCACCCCAACTTGGCCGTGTGGAACCCCTTTATTCCTGCGTGTCTGGCCAGCGAAGGCAATGCGTAAGAGAAGCCGAAACAGTCGGGCAACATGATGTCGTATCCGCCTCGAACGCCCAACTCATGCTGATAGAACTTGTTTGCATAGAGCATACTGTGCAGAATGCTCTCTGCCGATGACATCATTACGTCAGTGGCATCAACCGACATGCCGCTCACATGCCACTGGCCTCGGGAAACATACTGCTTCATTTTCTCGAACTCAGCAGGATAATATTCCTTCATCCACATGTACTTGATAGCCCCTTCGTAATTGAGATTGAAGTTAGGGTACTTATCCATCAAGGCCATGTTCTGTGTAAGGGTATTCTTGATATACTCATTGATGGTAGTCTTCACGTCCCAGTTCCACTGGGTGTCCAGATGAGTATTGGAAATCAGGAACAATGTTTCCTTGTCAGCCTGCCCATAAGCCAGGGTGCAGATAGCAAAGAGAAGAATCAGGATTTTCCTCATAATATACGATTTTTAGCGACCCACACCCTCCAAAACCTGCTTAAGCAATTCTATTGTCTGGTCTGTGGGGTAAAGGTTCCAGTAGTTATCAGCCTTATAGGTATCTACCACCAGTCGGTGCATAGCTTGAGGATGTTCCACTAGGTACTCTAAGTTAGCCTTTGTAAACTGGAAGTGTGGGTAAGCATACAATGGTCTGTCATCCTTTGTCCCACCAGGCAAACGGTCCGTTCCGAAATACGACTGGGCCAGATGAACATCGCTTACCTCATGCGGGGCCACATCAATCGGATAAGCATCCACCACATTCTCCCATTGCATCAACTGCTTGTCCCAGCTGCCCAATACCAATAGGGTTCTGCCAGCCGGATACTCGTCTATTATCATATCCATTTTCACAGGCAGGATCAGCGTGAAGAGCGTATCATTCATCTTTTCTATCCATGCCATCTGCTTTACTTCCATCTCCATGTAATGGCCACAGAACAGGCGATCGGACTTCAGCACCAAGCGCTCGTTTCCAACATACGGAGAAACCCTGCGCGGCTCCAACGTTACCCTGAACGATTTCTGCCCCAGCATCTTATGGGTGAAAGTTCTGTAGCCTGGCGCATAGAACTGAAGCGAATGCTGGGCATCTCTTACATAGAAAGAGAATAAGCCGTTCTGATCGCCTTTAGTATGGTTATACACACGATGGTTAGCATCCACCTCTCTGACAGAGACGTTCGGGATACGTCCGTCGGGGCCGCTTATCTGCCCACTTACATTCTGCCTCTGTGCCAACAATGATGCCGACACGAGCAATAGCAAACAAGTTAATGATGTTTTCATGATGGTTGTTGGTTAGAAGTTAGACTTTATATATTGAGCATCGAACATTGAATAGTATACTAGTAAAGGACTTTCTTACCGTTAACTATATATATGCCTTTTCTTAGTTGAGAATTGAGAATAGGGAATTGAACATTAATTCTCCGTCCCTGAAGATCATAAATGACGTTAGCAGATCCTGCACTCTTCATTCCTAACCCTTCACCTAAAGAATTCTCCTCATCCTCTGAGAATCCGCAAATCTGGCGATAGTCGCCTCTGTCGTACTGCCACTGCAGAATGGGATAACCATTACCAGCCGTTGGGTCCTTGTACCATGGCGTGCCCCATGTGCCGGCAATCTGCTGCAACTCAGCATGCGTCTTGCCATCTTCCTGGGGAACATCATTAACCATCATACCTGCCAGAATATATACATTCTCCAACACATCGCCTTCTGCCGTTGTGCCGAAGGGCAAGGCTGTGGCACCTGAAACACTGGGATTCCAGGCAATTACATTCTTATATACCGACGGAGGAACCGTACTGGTCTGCCCGCCGGCAACTACCCCGCCAGCTATCGGAGCATTTACGGTTCCTGCAGCATAGCAGTTCTCTATGGTCATATCCGTACGGACTCGACCCACCAGACCGCCTGTATTGTTGCCAGAAGTACCATTGCCCACCATATTCACGGCGCTATAGCAGTTACGAATGGTGATGGGGGATGAATTCAATGTCCCACCTAAAGCACCTACATATCCCTTGCTGGTAACTTCGCCTGTTACGTAGCAATTCTCCACTATCACAGGATACATATTCTCTTCGGCATCCTTAAAGGTACTGTGTCCCATATAGCCGCAGATGACACCAGCGCCGAGAGCAGTTCCCGAACCTTCCACCTTGGCATTTACGAATCCTACGTTACGGATTTCTCCACACATAATACCAAAAAAACTGGGATAGTTCTTACTCCCCTCGGGTTTAAGATTATAAATAACGTGGCCCTTACCGTCGAAAGATATCCAATGGCGGTAGTTATTGGAAGAAGTGTTCAGTTGCTCCCATACGAAGCCATCCATATCCACATCGTTTTCCATCTCGAAGTATGTCATCTGTTCCTTTACCAGCACATTGCGCATATTATCCAACTGCTCCGGACGGGATATAATGTAGGGGTTATCCTTTGTTCCGTCGCCTTTCTGATAGGAATAAATCATATCATGAGCTACGGTCTGCATGCGTTCCAACAGGTTCTTCAATTCTACGGTATTATATGTAACCTTTGCGGATACCTCCTCGGCCTCAGCCAATATGACCTGTGCATCGGGATTCAGATAACCGCCCTCGATGGCTTTCTCGATATCTGACTTCAGCTCAATAATCTGTATTTCCAATGCCTTATAGTCCTCGACGTTAGTCCTGACACTATCTATCGTCTTGCTGGTTTTTAGCAGGATGTTATATTGTTCTGAAGAGCTTTCTGTCGCAGCATACTGCTGCTTATAGAGTTCCATATTTGCATCGAAACCGGCAAAATGTTTCTGGCCTCTGACATTCATAGAATCCAGCTGAGCTGCATACATCTCCATCAAACCCTGCATTGCTTCTGCATTCCTCTCGCGGTAAACCACCTTAAGGTTACCCATATAGAAACGTTCACCCTCAAGCAGACTGTCACGTGTCTGGGCGCCAATAGTCAGTTTTCCATTGGTAACCAATCCGTATACCTTCTGGGTATATCTGTTTCTGAGAAAATATGTACTAATAGAGGTCTCGGAAGATGGAGCCGTAGTATTGTCTGCCGTGGTGTTATAGGCAGGTACGTAGGAATTGTTTACATACAGGTCTACACTGCCCTGCGTAGAGAAATCCTCCATGATAAGTTCATAAACACCGTTCTTCATACCAGTAATGGTCTGCTGGACGTCGAAGCTACCAGCTGTCTTGGCATAACCGAGTGGCATGAAGGCTGTTCCCTTGCCCGTACCCGTCTCGCAATTATCGCTGGCCGTTAGCGTCCAACCCTTCCAGGCACTTTTCATGAGATCCATATTCTGGAACTTGTAGGTCACGTTAGCACCATCACCCGTATAGAAAACAGGTGCAGGCATCGCGTCGCTACTGGGATGTCCGTCATTTACCGTGGGCCAACCGTCCTTGCTCCATGTTATCTTGTCCAACAGCATCAAACGACCATTGAAGTTATTGTTTCTGTCGTACGAATGATACAACAGCCAATCATCACCGTTGTCGTCTGTTATAATCTCTGAGTTATGTCCAGGACCCTTCCATCGGTCATTACCACTGATGATGGTGGTGTAGTTGTCGCTTGTCATGGCACCACCGTTCTTATTGGTATAAGGGCCCATCAGCTTGGTGGAACGTCCCACAACAGTCTTATAAGTACTATTCTCTCCATTACAGCAACTACCCACCGAGCAGAACAGATAGTAATACTGACCGCGTTTGTATATCATGGCACCCTCGAAGGCACCGCCTGCCAGTTTGGTTACTCCCTTATGGCGCTGTTTGTCGGGATTGGACTGAGGATTGTTTATGGGCTTGAAGTTCTTTACGGCCAAGGCATCATCCGTCAGTTCTACTATGCAAATATCGTTAAAGCTACCCCATACGAGGTACTTCTTGTCAAACTCCTCTACATAACAGGGATCAATGCTGTTCTCCACACCTATCTCCGTGCTACGGAACAACTTGCCCTTGTCAGTAAACTTGGTCGGCGTATCGCCCACGGCCACACCAATGCCTGTTCTGGATCCGTTTCCCCAAAGAGCCGATGCATAATAACAGATATATTTGCCGTCCACGTAATTTACGTCGGCAGCCCATAGGCTATAATAATCCTTAGAGCCGTCTGCCTTAACACTATCGTTCCATGTCGGGCGCGAGATGACCCCTGGGACATCCGACCATCTTATCAGATCGGTACTCTTCTTGGCTTGGCAACCCGTAGCATAAGCATAGAATGTTCCATCATGGGAACGCTGGACGGTGGGGTCTGGAAAATCCGACCCATAAACAGGATTTTTGTACGTTTTCTGTGCAGAGGCAGAAACAACAAGCAACACACACATTATTGGGGTTAAAAACCTTTTCATTAGCATAGTAATTTGGGATATTTTGCGTTATTTTGTCCACAAATATAGATAAAAATCATGGATTATGATGAAAAATCAACTTAGAAAATAAATTATTTAACTTGTTTGTCATCCATAATTAAGTTAAAAAGCAAAATCAGCTAAGTTCACGAAGGCTGAATGCAGATGTATTTGGAAAATCTCTCACTTATTCGTACCTTTGAAGCCAGTTTTAAATAATGACCAAATATAAGCCTATAATTCCCTTGGCATATTTTCATATTTTAAAGAAAGATTTATGGTTAAGCACATTATTCTCTGGACGCTGAATCCAGAACTCTCTGAGGAAGAGAAAGAACAAGTGAAACTGGGTATTAAAGAAGGTCTGGAAGGACTGAAGGGAAAAGTTCCCGGCCTGCTGGACGTAGTAGTAAACATCAGCGGCCGACTGGCTTCCAGCAACTGCGACGTGATGCTCGACTCTACATTGGAAAGCGCCGATGCATTGAAGGCATACGCCACTCATCCAGCTCACGTAGCTGTAGCTGATACCAAGGTGCGCCCCTATACAGTTCAGCGCACCTGTTTGGACTTTGAGGTTTAAGGGTTTGCATCCCCTACTTCTACTCCGCAATGGGGGCAGAAATGGGCATTATGGGGCAAAGGTCCTCCACATTCCTTGCACTTTTTGTGAGGTGGAATCATTCGCCCGTGATCATGCACAAACTGAGCACTGACAATACCAGTAGGAACAGCCAGAATAGTATAACCCATGAGCATGATTATAGCACTAAGGAAACGTCCGAAGGAGGTTACAGGGGCTATGTCACCATACCCCACGGTGGTCATGGTAACAACGGCCCAGTAGATACTTGTAGGGATGTCTACAAAGGGCGTCCCTTCTTCGCCACCCTCCACCATAAACATCATGGTACCCATGGAAATGACCATGATGACCATGAAGAGGAAGAACACCATAATCTTGCGACTACTGAGAATGAGCGATTGCAAGAGGAGGTCGCCCTCCTCAAGGAAACTGAACAACTTGAATACCCGGAAAACCCTGATAAGACGGAAGGTACGAACCACCATCAGATAACGCACAGGACCGAATATCCATCCCAAATAAAGCGGCAATGTGCTGAGTAAATCTATTACGCCAAAGAAGCTGAAAGCATACTTGCGCGGCTTGGGCGAACAATAAAGCCTGAGCAGATATTCCAGAGTAAAGAAGAAGGTAAACACATACTCCAAAATGGTGAATACCTGCTTGGCCAAAGAAGGAATCCCACGCATGCTCTCTACTATCACCACCAGAATACTGAGCACGATACACCAGAGCAAGGCTACATCAAAAGCCTTGCCAACAGGTGTATCGCTCTGGAAAATAGTGACATATAGTTTGTTCCGCAAAGCATCGTTATGCAAAAAACGATACCATGCCTGACGAACGTATGTGACGGGATTCTTCATCATTTTCTTTACTTAAACAGCGTATTCTCTATTATCTTGCCCATCTGCCAAACACAACGAACCTTCAGTTTCTCGTCAAGCACCACGATGTCGGCATCCTTGCCACGAGAGAGGGTTCCCTTGCGTCCCTGAATACCCATGATGTGGGCAGGCGTATCGGTTATCATCTTGATGGCATCCTCGAGGGGCACATCGGCCTGCTGCACCATAGTGCGGATAAGTCGGTCTGATGTAGCACAGGAACCAGCCAGAGCACCTGAACCGGTAAGCTTGCAGACACCGTCCTCGACATAAACGCGCGAGTCGTAAGCCTTGGCATCCTTGGGGGCTGCAGCAGGAGCCAACGCATCGGTAATCAAAGCCATACGCTCGACACCTTTCATCTTGTATGCCATTCGCAGAATAGTAGGAGGTACATGGATGCCGTCTGCCACACACTCGATGGTCATATCATCGATAAGATAAACACTCTCTACTGTTCCCTCATACTTATATCCCTGCTTGTTGTGGAAACCAGGCATAGCATTGTAGAAGTGTGTTACGTGGGTGAAACCTACCTCAAAGGCACCACGTACATCGCTGTACTCGGCATTGGTATGGGCGATACTGGGCAGGACACCTTTCTCTGAGCAATACTTACCAAACTGCAAGGCTCCTGGCAACTCAGGAGCAGCATCCCAACGAGACAAGCATGCAGAATGTTCTACGATGGGGATATACTCGTTGGGATCGGGATTCTTCAGCCAACCCTCAACCTGAGCACCTGCCTTATTGGGGTTGAGGTAATGTCCCTCGAGGTGCAGACCCATAATGGGGCTGTCCTTCTCTTTCATAAGTTTGTCGCAAGTGGCAACTGCCTTCTCTATCATAGGCACAGTACTACTGCTGAGTGTAGGGAAAATGCTCGTGGTTCCATATTTGGCATGAGCCTGAACGGCTGTACGGAAAGCCTCCTCTGTTCCTTCCTGAAAGTCGGCTCCACCACCACCATGTACGTGCATCTCTATGAATCCGGGCACAACATACATGCCTTTTGCATCAATAAGTTCTGCTCCAATAACTGCCAAGTCGCAATTAGTGACTTCAAGTATTTTGCCGTCGCGCAGAATGACACTGCCATTCCTTAACCATCCCTGCGGAGTGAGAATGCGACCATTAATGATTTGTGTTAACATAGGCGTGCTTTTTTATTTCATTATTCTAAATTCGGAATAGAATTAGACCATACTATAGACTACATCCATAATCTTCTTGCCTATCTCGTCGGCAGCTTCCATAGTACTGGCCTCGCTATACACACGGATGATAGGCTCGGTGTTGGACTTGCGAAGATGAACCCACTTATCGGGAAAATCTATCTTAACGCCATCTATATCGTTTACTTCCTCGTTCTTATAAAGTTCCTTCACCTTGGCCAGGATAGCATCAACATCGGTATCAGGAGTGAGATCTATGCGATTCTTGGCAATGAAATAAGGAGGATAGGTAGCTCGAAGCTCACTGGTCTTCATCCCCTTCTTGGCAAGATAGGTAAGAATCAAGGCTATACCAACCAATGCATCACGTCCGTAATGGGCTGCAGGATAGATAACTCCACCATTGCCCTCTCCACCTATAACAGCGCCTGTTTCCTTCATCTTCGTAACAACATTTACCTCGCCTACGGCAGCTGCATTGTACTCGCAACCATACTTGCGGGTAACGTCACGCAAGGCGCGGGTACTACTAAGATTACTAACGGTATTACCAGGGGTGTGCTGGAGGATATAGTCGGCAACAGTAACGAGAGTATACTCCTCGCCATACATAGTGCCATCCTCACAGAAGAGAGCCAGACGGTCTACATCGGGGTCTACTACGAAACCTATATCGTGGCCACCCTTTTGCATAAGAGCCTTTATGTCGGCCAAGTTCTTTTCGAGAGGCTCAGGGTTATGCTGGAAGTCACCGGTGGGCTCCGTGAAGAGACCAGTAACGGTCTGAACGCCTAACTGCTGGAACAACTTGGGCAGGATGACGCCACCAACACTGTTTACACTGTCAAAGGCAACACGGAAGTTAGCCTTCTTGATTGCATCTGCATCAACAAGGTCGAGACCCAAAACCATATCTATGTGCTTCTGGTCATAAGTATCATCCTCGCGATAGCTACCTAAGTGATCTACGTCGGCATACTCAAAATCCTCTGCTTCAGCAATGCGGAGCACCTCATTGCCCTCTTCCTTGTTCAGGAACTCGCCCTTCTCGTTCAGCAGCTTCAGGGCATTCCACATACGGGGGTTGTGGCTGGCTGTAATGATAATACCACCACAAGCACCCTCCATAGTAACGGCAATCTCGGTGGTGGGAGTAGTAGCCAAGCCGATGTTCACTACATCAAAGCCCATACCCATAAGTGTTCCACAAACAACATTCTTTACCATAGGTCCAGAGATACGGGCATCACGACCTACAACAATCTTGTTGCTCTGCACCTTAGTGGTACGACGAATGAGTGTGGCATAAGCCGATGTAAACTTAACAATATCAAGGGGGTTAAGCGTATCTCCCGCCTTACCTCCGATAGTTCCTCGGATTCCGGAAATAGATTTAATCAGTGTCATAACTTTATGTTGTTTATTGTTTTATTATTTTGTTTTACTTGACTAACACTTTCTTGCCGTTGACGATATAAACGCCACTGCGAGTAACCCGCTGTAGACGGACACCCGTAACACTGAAAATCTCTGCATCGGCAGGCAGAGAATGGAGTGAAAGTACTCCCACCTGGGGATCTTCTACGACATGAACATTTACAGAGCCAGAGATACGACTTCCGTCTGTGGCTGTTGCCGTGATAACCGCATCTCCCATATCTCCTGTCACAACATTACCTTGTTGGTCCACAGATGCCACACTGGCATTAGAAGTGGTCCAGTTAAGTTCCTTGTTAGTGGCCAGAACAGGCAGGATTTTGGGTGTAAGCGTTAACGATGTGCCCTGTATGATTTCAACATCAGGTTCGGGGAAGACAATACTGCTAATATACGTCTTGGCAAAAGAGACGGTATACGATGCGTCATTGATCTGAGCATGTGTCCCGTCAGATGCCGTCACACGAATATTATTCAGAGAGAAGTCGGTCGTTCCGGAGAATGCAGAATCAGCATTCAGAACAAAAGAGAAGGCCACGCCTGTCCTGCTGACAAATGGTTCCAGAGTAGGAGAATAAGCAAGGACCCTTATCCCGTCATCTGTTTGGCTGGCTCTAATGATATGCGAATCTGATTTTATAGTCCCTAACTGTACAGATTCGGGGCTCGCGGAAAGCATGGGGGTGAACTTTATATCGGCCTGCAAAGCGGTAACCGTCTGAGCCGAAGAAAGAGTAACGTTAATATTACGTCTTCCACCAGCCTTAATTGTAGTATTGGCGGAATACATACGAGCCGTGAAAACATCATCCTTCTGAGTGTTTTTATCTATCTCATTACGTATGGCCACAATGTCATATACATCTATGGCATTATCGCCATTCATATCAGCTCTATAGGTGGGGAAATCAGGATTCACCGGGTTCAGAATGTAATCTGCTAAAGGTGGGATATCGGCATCCGTGACCTTTCCGTCACCATTTACATCACCTTTAAGATTGTTCTTAGAATAGTATGAGTTGTCCGAAGCCTTGTACACAGTACCATGTGAATTGTCAAGAACAGGATGTAAATCCAGCCCGATTGTCTGATACCAGCAGATACCTTCACTAGCTCCGTTATTCAGGTTGTAACAGAGTTCACCACTGGAAACAGGATCCATTGAGATAGTAGTGACCTGATCACCAAAAGTACTGTAACAGTTCTCTATCGTTGTGCTGCCACGGACCATATCGCTGCCCCATTCATATCCATTTACCGTTCCGATATTCCAACAGTTCTGGATAAGGCCATTGCTGCCAATCCATCCACAGATAGAGGAACTCTCCTTGAGACCCGTAATGGTTCCGGTATTGTAACAATCAGAGATGAAGAACTCACAAGAAGAATCCATATTACATCCTATGATTCCTGCTGTATTCTGAGCAGAACCGGTTATGTCTGCTTCATTACCCACACAACTGATGGTAATAAGACCTGAACCTGAGCTGACACCAATGATACCCACATAAGCACCTCCGTTGACAGAACTGCTACTATCAAGAACTAAGTTCTTTATTGTGGCGCCTCCTGTTACAGTTCCAAAGACACCAAAACCATCCCCTCCTGTAATATTCAGGTTTTTGATGCGGAAGTTCCTTCCGTCAAAGAGACCCTTGAACGGCTTTGCTTTACTGCCGATGGGAACATAAGAAGATGAACATGCAACCATATCAATATCTGCCGTAAGATAGGCCTCCGAACCATTAGCACCATTGTTGACAGCATTAGCAAAAGCCATTAATTCCTCGGCATTGGAGATATAATAGGTGCTGTCTTTGTATACAGGAGCAGCCTTATAGTTCAGAAAATTGTCTATCCAAGCTATGCGAGTAGGAAAATAGTTATGCAGGACATCAACCTCTGCCTCATAACTGCCATAAGCGGCAACATTCTGATGCACTCTGGTATTCAAAATAGGCCATCGGATAAAATTGAGTTTCTGAGAGGCTTGAAGCACCTGAGCCATACTATCGACATATGCAATCATAGACTCGCTGGTGAAGACACCACGGTCACGCATATCTGTCCAAATCTCAGTCAATCGTTGCTTAACTGCCTTGTCAGAAAGGACACGGGAAACAAAGGAACTCATTCCGTTAGCCGAGCTACCTCCACTGCAATACAACCAGTTGGTACGACTGGAAACGGGGTAACAACGTTGGTCGTTATCGAAGGCAAGGTCGAAATCCCAACTTGGAGCAACCGTAAAGCGATCATCCTCGCGATTCTTATACAAATAGACGCTCCAATAAGTATCAATGTTACCAGAAAACTCTCCTACAAGAAAGTGACGGAGGAAACTCTCAACATCTAGACGACGCCGGAACCCTTCATCGGGATCTGTGTAATTGGACTTCCACAAGTCGGTCTCGAACAGGTTGAAATAATCTTTTATATATTTGCTCTGCGCTGGTACAATCTCATCCGCATCAGGCGACTTGATTGTAACGGGAATGCCCCTTTTGCTGCTAAACCAGGAAGACTCTTGATTGGCGTATGCATCAACCTCGATTAGATAGCCACCCGTTACAAGGGGATCTTCTGTATCTTCTGGCTCCATCTCTACAATAGGAACACGGTTGGGGTCGATAGTTATCTGGTCGCAAAGTTGGTAGCATCCTTTATACTCGCCATTCATAATAACATCAACAGGCTGACAATAAACAGTGTATGGCATATCCAAACGACGACTTATCTCGAAGGCCAGGATGTTACGCATCAACGTCTTGTCGCCATAATTATTGATAAGTGTCCATTTTTTTGCCTTAGCCGGACTCTCGAGAGGAGAACCCTTGAGCATATGATGACTCTTCCCGTCGTTGAACTTTATTCGCCATGGCTTCTTCGGAAATCCCCACGAAGCATTTCCCCTACCCTTTGTAGTTATGGGATACTCCTGGATACGGGTACCTTCATCGTAAGTAATTGTAAGGAAGGATTCCAACTCAGTGGTTTTGCTTTGGGGGTCGTTACCAGAGTAAGTATGAATGCTTACCGTGGGAAGATTGGTTATCTGATAGAACTTGCTATCATCGCCGTCGCCCTTGTAACCATAGAATTCCAGCTCTGCAATATTACAGCGGACATCATTAGGACCAACGTAACGGACATATCGGAATCCGCGACTCACATTCACACTAGCATAATCCAATTTGTTGGCAGTCCCCCCCTCAGGGATAAGGTAAAGAGGAACAGCATCTATAAAGTCAGGGCTGTTGGAACCCTCAAAAACACCCAATTGTACACGCTTTGGCTGACTCTCTCTCGGACACCAGCCTACCTTGGTTATCACATGAGGGAATCCTAAATCCAGACCTACCCAGGTTCTGCTCCTATCATAAGATGCATAGAATGTCTTTGTATCTCCGTCGAAAGCACAATCAGGTGTATTTACCGTAGTGGACGGTTGACTGGTGCCATAGTCTATGCTAGTGGATCCAATAGGGGTTCCTGATAGTTTCCTGCTCGTCTGCTGACCATAGGCAAAAGTGGCACATAACAGGAAAAAGACTATAGGCAGACTATATGATAATTTGAATCTTTGCATTTATATTGGTTCTCTTTTTTGCAATCAAAGGGCAAAAGTAAACAAAAAAACTTTATGAAGGAAATAAATATCTATTTATTTGCCACAGAAAGCAAAAAAGATGTAACTTTGCAATCCAAAAATAAAAATTATCATTCTTATGAACAAGTACGATATCCCCGTATTGCTGCTCACAGGCTATCTGGGCAGCGGTAAGACAACATTGTTGAATCGCATCCTTTCGAATGAAAAAGGTATACGCTTTGCTGTTATTGTCAACGATATTGGCGAAGTGAACATTGATGCTGATCTAATTCAAAAAGGTGGCATTGTAAACCAGGCAGACGACAGTCTCGTAGCACTGCAAAACGGTTGTATCTGTTGTACTCTCAAAATGGATCTGGTGCAGCAACTCCATGATATCATCTCTATGCAAAGATTCGATTATATTGTTATCGAAGCAAGCGGAATCTGCGAACCAGCCCCCATTGCTCAGACTATTTGTTCAATACCTTCGATGGCTCCCGAGGTGACAAAGAATGGTGTTCCCCTACTCGACTGCATCGTAACCGTTGTTGATGCACTGCGTATGAAGGATGAGTTTGCCAACGGAAACAATCTCATGAAACAGAATCTGGACGAGGATGATATAGAGAACCTTGTTATCCAGCAGATTGAATTCTGTAACATTATACTTCTGAACAAGGCAGATGAAGTAGAGCCTCACGAACTGGAACGCATCAAGCAGATTCTTCGAGCCCTGCAGCCCAAAGCAGAAATTATCGAATGTAATTACGGAGACGTCGAATTAAATAAGATTCTGAATACCAATCTGTTCGACTTTGAGAAAGTAGCTACCTCAGCTGCATGGATTAACGAAATAGAAAACCATCACCCAGACGAGGAGGAGGAAGAGCATCACCACCATCATCACGAAGAAGATCACCACGGTCATGAAGATAACGAACACCATCACCACGAGGATGACGATGATGATGTTTGTCCCGAATGCGGTCACCATCATCATCACGACGAGCATTGTCATTGTGGCTGTCATCACCATCATCATGACGGTGAAGGTGAAGCTGAGGAATACGGCATTGGAACCTTTGTTTACTACCGTCGCCAACCCCTCAACTTAAGTGAGTTTGATCACTTTGTCGCACGTCTGTGGCCCAAAACAATCATTCGTGCAAAGGGTATTTGCTACTTTAAGGGTGAAGAGGATATCTGCTACGTGTTCGAGCAGGCAGGTAAGCAGGTTAAACTGCAAAGCGTGGGGCAATGGTATGCTACCATGCCAAAGAATGAGCTGGAGCGGTTTATGGAGCAGAACGAAGGCTTACGCCGCGATTGGGATGAGCAATACGGAGACCGTATGCAGAAACTCGTCTTCATTGGTCAGCATATGGATCGTGAAGCCATCACCACGCTACTGGATGCTTGTCTGGTAAAGGAGTAAAGTTACTCCCCTACCCTACACCCACTCGTATATAGAGTTCTCGTACTCGGCCAACTGTGTCAAAGCAGCTTGGTCGAGTCCCACTCCTTCCTGATAGTGCTGCTGCAAAAACTGATGCAAAGCTGCACGAACAACATTCTGCTTTTCGAACTTATTGCGGAAAGCTATAAAATCAAGCGCATTCCTATCCTCCTCAGAAGTAAAGAAGGAGAATCCGCCCACTTTCTGAATCTTACAAACTCGCTTTAATGCCTTGGGGGCAGGTGCCTCCTGTACGATCTTTGAGCGCACGGCCTCATTGGTATCCAGGGGGACGGGCTGAACAAAGTTTCTACTGGCGTCCTTTGCTACCTGTGCAATAGGTAAACTTCCTTTCTTAATAGCCATATATGTGAATGTTTGAATATTTGCAAATATTTACGTATTCAGATACGCTTATATTTAGATACTTCTGCCTAAGCTTCTCTCTCTTTGGTAAAACGCTGGAAGGCGGCATTAGCTATCTGTCCCCACTTAACGGGAGTCCAAGTCTTGGGACGAGCCTTTCTGCCAATCAGGTATTCGGCAACCCTCATGTAATCATCCGCAGCAGTACAGTCAGGGCTGTACTCAAATAGCGACATCTCATATGCAACACTCTCCGTACATCTTACACACTCTCTGACATAAACGGGGAAAAGAGGAGCCTTCACTTCTTCTTCGTTGCTGTAATATGCCTTCACCTCCCTACTGATTGACTTCTGAGGATTCCATCTTACCAACAGGTAACCCATAATGGAAACAGGGCAGTGTAATTGCGTCCTAACCTTATCTATGTAATCCAACAATCTGGGCAGACCCTGCAGGCTGTAGATACCTGCTTCGGTAGGAACAATCACATAATCACTGGCAACAAGTGCATTAGTGTTCATAAGTGTCTCACCTCCTGGTGCGCAATCGATGAAGATGTAATCATACATGTTCCTAATCTTCGCACCAGACTCCGGGTCAACAATGTCCAGGAAATTATCCAACCTATGCTCACGGTTGTACATCAACTGCAGTTCGGCATTGATGTTACTCATGCTGTGACTTCCAGGAACATAGTCCAATCCGTCATATCTTGTGTATATCGGAAGCGAACGTTGTTCTCCCGGTTTAAAGTCATGAAGCCAATCATAGATGGTACTTTCTGCTTCAAGATGTACCGTCTTATCCACAGTGTCAGTCAAGTTACACTGGGGGTCAGTGTCTATCAAAAGCACTTTCTTGCCTAGCAACCATAAGGCAAAACCAAGATTCACACAAGAGGTTGTCTTAGCACAACCGCCTTTGTCATGAAGAAAAGAAATAACCTGTGACATACGATGAAATGGGTCTGTTTTTTATTATCTGTGGGCAAAATTAGACTTTTCTTCCGAAAATACAAAGAAATATTCAAATATTTTCAAATATTTAGGTATAAAAATACCCGTATTCTTGGATATTTCCGAATAATAGCACTATAAACGCACAAAAAACACAATAGATATTTACACATACTCATAGATATTTGAATATGCATAAATACCTTATTATATTTATATACTCCAATACGCAAAGATTTACATATCCGAATACCCGCGTATTCTCATATCCAGATACGCACATTCTTTTATATACAAATATTCAGGTATATAAATATTTGAATAGGCAGATACTTAAGCATATAAATATGAATGACAAAACATGTGCTTGTACATATATACAAAGTATATATATAAAGGAAGTGTTCCCATTCTTCGCATCAGATGTACATGAAGTCCACACTAGGTCTTCCCGAAGTTCTCACCAAATGTTCACGATCTACGCACCAGATTATAGCTAATTCCCTATAAGACAATAAGATATAACGAATTATAATAGAAATAACATTATACTCCCAAAAGAACTTCTCATCCTTTTTTTTTATTATAACAATTATCTATTTATATACATATAGCAATTGCTCAAGTTGTTGTTATTTAGATGTTTAGCTTTCAATAGGTGCGTACTTTGTGAACATTTGGTGCGAATATCCGGAACACTTATTGCGAGGTTTAGAGACTTTTGGTGCGAAGTTCGGGAACATAGGTGCGAAAGAAGGGAACATTTGCTATATCTGGCCCCTTGGTGCGAAGTTCGGGAACAAATACCCTATATAATAAGGTATTATTTATAATAATGTGTGTTTAAGGGGTAGGGGAGTCTGGTAAACCTTGGTAGGGAGCTTGTAATAATGGTGGTTGGATACATAGGTAACATCTATATGCGAGTGTTTAGTACCATCAGGGTGTGAAAATCTGGCAGAGGCTGGGCATATAGTTCGTTACACATCGGTAATAAAGAGCCGAGCACTCAGGTTGGAGACATCGAAACAATAAATTGCGAAAGTTCGGAACATTTTCTGGTTATAAAATTTGGAAGTTTCGTTGAAATGGCGTATTTTTGCCCCCAGAACTTAATTTTGGACTAATATGGCTAAGAAAAAAGGTCCTGCTATTGTAAG
>Ga0265300_10000623_pt1 | contig 37198 bp, 37 predicted proteins | sample AusTroGonzalo_MG_FD_193482 | JGI IMG/M metagenome (GOLD analysis project Ga0265300, IMG submission 193482) | Bovine rumen microbial communities from tropical cattle in Woodstock, Queensland, Australia - Gonzalo_03 | ecosystem: Host-associated > Mammals > Digestive system > Stomach > Rumen ...
TTCATTTTCTTTGGTTTTTATTGTTGTTAATCATCCATGCACAGAACCAAACGGCGGCAATCACCAGACATACGCCGCCAGCGATATAGGCAATGCCCTCCGGCAGATGGAAAGCAAGTTTCGAAATAAAAAGGAATGTAGTGCAGACGCACGTCATGAACAGAGCAGGAATGAGTGTGATCCAATAGTTCTTCTTCTGACGAACCAGATAGACCGTGATGGCCCAGAGCATGAATACCGCCAGCGCCTGATTGCTCCATCCGGCATATTGCCAAATGGTGTTGAAGCCATTGGCGTCCTCTACCTGCCATATCAGCAGAGCCAGCGAAGCACCGAAGAGGGGCAGACTGACGAGCAGGCGTTTGGGAATGGGTCGCTGCTCGATATGGAATGCTTCTGCGATGATCAGTCGGGCAGAACGGAAAGCCGTATCACCCGAGGTGATGGGAGCTGCCACCACACCAAGAATGGCCAAGATACCGCCTGTGAGGCCGAGCCAGCTGTTGCACATGATATTCACCACAGCAGGGGCACTGGTCAAAAAGCCCTTATTGCCGACAGCCTCTATGATCTGATAGCCCGGAGCAGGTTCCCCATAGAAGAAATACATGGACACAGCAGCCCATACCAGTGCTACAAGCCCCTCGGTGATCATCGAGCCGTAGAACACGGCACGACCCTTGCGCTCTGAAGCCAGACAGCGGGCCATGAGCGGGCTCTGGGTAGCATGGAAGCCACTCAAGGCACCGCAGGCGATGGTGATGAACATACAAGGGAACACCTGGTCGGTGAAGGAGCTGTCGGCTGCCTTCCCCATATTCTCAGGATGCGACCACAACTCGGGCAACTGAGGCCATTCCACAAACAGGCATACCATCAGTGCTGCCACCATGAACAGAAGGGCAATGGCAAACACAGGATAGAAGCGCCCGATAACCTTGTCGATAGGGAGCATTGTGGCCACGATATAATAGACAAAGATACAGATAATCCACATCAGGGCGGTACCGCCATACCCCTGGAGGATGGTGGCAGGACTGAACACAAACACCGTGCCCACCATCAGCAGAAGGAGTACCGAGAACACCCGCATGACCTTACGGGCCTTCTCACCCAGGTATTTCCCGACAATCTCCGGACAACTGGCACCACCGTTACGCATGGAGAGCATACCCGTGAAATAGTCGTGTACGCTGCCTGCGAAGATACATCCCAGCACAATCCACAGATAGGCTACAGGGCCGAACTTGGCACCCATGATAGCACCGAAGATGGGCCCGGTACCGGCAATGTTCAGGAACTGGATCATAAACACCTTCCAGTTAGGAAGCACAATGCGGTCAACACCATCGGCCATGGCAACAGCAGGAGTTTCCCTGTCGTCAGGGCCAAACACGCTGTCCACAAAACGGCCATACAACAGATAGCCTAAGACAAGTGCTATAAGACTAATGCAAAATGTAACCATTGATCAAATAATTATTTATTTTTCGTCAACACGAGGCGGAAACCAAGTGAGTTGCACTTGTGATTGGGGGCGACGACTTCGATGGCACGGTAATTCACAGGAAGCTGAAGGGCATCTGAGTCAAAGGCACCACCGCTGCAAACGAAGGTCTCTCCTGTTGCAGGCCCTGCGTAGTCGGTACCTTGCTCAGCCGGCAAATCGGCAAGCGGTGCATACCTGTCGCGACAAATCTCATTCAAGTTGCCAGTCATGTCGTAAATTCCAAGCTCATTGGGCCATCTCATGGCTACGCCGTTGGCTTTGTTAGTATTGGCAGCATTCCAAGCCACTTTGTCGAGGTTGTCGGAACCTGCATAGACATAGCCATTAGACTTCTGACCGCCCAGAGCGGCATAGTGCCACTGGGCCTCAGTAGGTAGCTGGAAAGCCATGCCTTCGGGCAGATCGTCTTTTACCAGTTCGTTCAGCTTATCGATGAAACCGCCGGGCTTTGTAATATCCTCATAGCTGACCATTGTGACGGGATATCGGTACTTGTTGGTTATCTGGCCCGTTGGCAGCTCGCCCATGATGGCATACCAAACGCCATTCTCTACCTCCGTCTGGGAAATATAGTAGTCGGAGAGTGTTCCTGTGACAGCCTTCTGCTGGCCATCGCGCTCGTAGACCATAGAATAATCGCCTCCTTCTACCTTAATCATGTTGAAGGCCTGCTCGATGAAACCGGGTAAGTAAAAATAGAATAATTCGTCAGCTGTTGGTGGCACCGGGATCGTTTCTTCCTCAACAGCGTCAGCCAGTACCAGACGGAAACCAATCGAGTTGTAACGATCAAACATCATAATCCAATCACGAAGAAAGACATTTGTTTCGTTGTTGAAATAAGACCCACCACAAATGACACGAATCAATGTATTGTTGAGGGCAACGAAGTCCCTGCCCTGATTGGTCGGCAAATCATCATTATCCAAATAATTATCACGGATATACTCAACAGCGTTGCCAATCATATCATAAAGTCCCAGAGAATTGGGCTCTTTTTGGGCTACGGGATGCACTTCACCGCCTGCATTAGTGCTTATCCAAGCCACGTCTCCAACGTTGGCAGGAGGATTAGATTTGGCTTTGCCGCCTTGCAACGCATACGTCCACTGGGCTTCTGATGGCAGGCGGAACTTTTTGCCGGCCGGCAACTGATCTTTCAGCAGGGCGTTGAGCTTGGCCAGGAACCCATCGGCCTTCATGATGTCATAGTAGCTGATTTGGGTCACAGGGTATTCGTCAGCATCGTGGAATTGAAGCTCAGGCCTGTAGCCCATCACGCTTGCCCAAAGCTGGTTGGTCACCTCGGTCTGACCGATGTAGTAATCGCTGAGTGTACCCGAGATGTTGAGCTTGGCACCTGAATCATCATTCAGCGTGTTCATCTGGTAAGAGCCACCTTCCACCTGAATCATGTTGAAACTTACATTGTCAACATTGAATGTCAACGTCTTATCTCCCCATCGGTTTTCTCCGCCCGACGGATTATCGTTGTTGTCTGTACAACTTGACATCAATCCCAGCATTACAGCCAACATCTCAATCAGATGAATACGTTTCATAAGCGGTTACATTAATTATTCTAGTTTGTCGTACATTAACAGTCATTACGTAAAAGAAGCATAACGCTCCGTAATTCCCATCATGTCGTGAAAAGCGACAGAGTCACCATTCAGAGGGCAAATATAGGAAAAAAAGCGTGGACTGCCAAGTTTTTTATCGGTTTTCTTTCATTTTACTGTAACTTTTCTTGTTTTTGGCCGCGCGTATATCCCAAAATCCCGAAATATAACCATAAATAGGTTTTAAGTTGCAGGCACCGGCATGATAAACTGCCAACATCGTTAACCCCGAAAGGAGGGTGAAAATAGCACTGTCATAGAAACCTATGCAGTAGAAAGCACAGCCTGCAATCATTGTGAACACGGCCAGGAATGCAATACTCTTAAAATCTTTCTTCATAATATCACGCAACGTTAATGTTATCCTTATGTTTGCTGGCCAGTTCAAGTGCCTTATCCGCGTTGATTACTATCTTACGGCCTATCTGAGTGATGGCATCATTGATGATGCCACTCTTCTTGATACGACTGGCTGTAGGGATGCTGCACCCGAATATCTGGGCGATACCTGCTATACCATAGACGTTATGCTCCTCTTTCGGCTTTTGGGTGAGAAGCACCTGTGCCTGTTGGTTGGATGTGATGTTTGTAATGAGGAATGCCAGTTCCTCGCCGTCCATCTTGCAGATGGGAGTCTTCAGCAGTTCTGCGAGTCTCAATGAATCATTTGTTGTTGTCATGTCTTTGATATTTTAATTGTTATTATCCTGATTCTTGCGATGGGCTGTTTTCCGAATCGCGGTGCAAAGATAGACAATGTTCATTTTAGTCACTGGGACAGGTACTTGGGTATGATGACTGCTATGACTCAGGTACCTGTCCCCACGACTTGAGAAAAGCCGCATTATTTACAAACGAATCCTTTACAATGTTATAGAAGACTTTCATTGCATAATCGTCTTCTACAGAATTCCTGATAAAACTGATCCGCACCTGGGCGACCGAAGGTCACTCCATCCCACTCCCCGGACTTGGCACCATGCGTTTCGGCGTTCGTTCGAAGGCTGTTGAGAAGCTGGAGGACGTGAAAGCGAACCTGATCAGCGTACGCCGCATCATCTTCACCCCGAATGTGGATGTGAAGGACGAGCTGAAGAACACCTCTATCCAGATCACCTGTCTCGACGAGGATGGCAACGTGCTGAAGCGCGTGACCAGCGGTGACTCGGGCGACATCGAGGACAACGAGAACGAGAACGGTGGAAACACCAACAGCGGCTCAGGCAGCGGTTCTGGTAGCGGTTCTGGTAGCGGTTCACAGAGTGGCAACACTGGCGGCAACACTGGCGGCGGTGGCGACGGAGGCGATGATCTCGACAAGAATTAGCGTTCTGGGGCTTCGGCCCCAACGCAAATCTTTAGACAATTGAGATTTTAGAATTTATAATTTAGAGAAATCAAAAGTGAGATAGCTATGACTAAGAAAGAGACCACTAAGTTTATTGTGCAGATCATCGTGTCGATTGCGAGCGCGATCCTGACTGCACTGGGAGCAACTTCCTGCATGGGATATTGATTGAAAGGAATCCTCGACTAAGGTCGGGGATTCTTGTTATCTGAAAACGATGAGTTGACAATGACGGCGTCGGGGTATTGACGGGGATCGAAGGAGAAGATGTCGTCGGGGACACCGACACGGAAGTGAGTGAGCCGCATGGTCATGATGGTGCCCTCGTTGCTGGTCTCCATCTCACGGAAGAGATAATCCTTGCCGCTGATGGTCATCGTGACCTTCTTGGGGGAGCCGGCCGTCTTGGGCTGGGTGAAGGTGATGACATAGTTGCCGAAACGCTCGGTGAGCGTGGCCTTGCGGTATTCGAGGTCGATGTGGAAGTTGAGGTCGTAATCGTTCTTCGACTTCTCATCGGTCTGTCTGATGAAGATGGTGTCGCGCTCAGCGCCTTGGAGGTATTTCCACTGGTGGACACCGTCGAAGCCACCCGCCGACTTGGTGTGCTGGTCGAGGATCCGCATGGTGAGAAAGAATTTGTTCTTGTTGTCTTTGGCAAAGGCGTTGATCTGGCCTTTCATAACGGTGACGACGGTATATTTGGCCTTAATGGTCATCTCGTATTCGACACCATCAGGATGCCCCATCGCCTGGGCACATTTCCGCAACAGGTAAGTGACCTCGTCGGGGATCTGAGCCTGAAGGCCGACGGTGGGGACGAGGAACAGCAACAGTGCGAGAAGGCGGCGACGGACGATGTTCATAGGGCTTTAGCGAACGGCGCGGATGCAGCGGCCACTGAAGCGATTGGCGGAGAGATTGCCGGGCGTGAGGTCGGCTTTCTGGAAGTCGAATTCCAAGCACCAGGATTTGACAGGATTGCCACCATAGACGGTTGAGGTCCAGTAGATGCCCTTGATGGCACGGAACTGTACACCCTCGTAGAAGCGGAAGCCCGTGATCGGCATGAAGATGGATTTGCCAGTCTTCTTACCCGTGATCTTATAGCCGTTGACACCATCCTTCGTGGTCCACTCCCATTTGCATTTATCGGGGTCGAGCAGCTCTTCGTATTCATCGACGGTGGGCATGCGCCAGTCGCCTCCCCAGGTAGCACGGGCTGCATCGTCGGAGGGCACCAGCTGAGTCTTTCGGTCGGCAACAGAGTATTTGACCAGGAACTGGGTGTTGCCCTTACTCCAGACATAGGTATCCCAAGAGTAATAGTCTTTCGGTTTAATCTCACCCCAGGCGAAATAGGATCCGAAGCCAGAATCCTTCTGGGCTCCCACGTTCATGTTAGCCCATTTCACACTCAGTCCTAAATCGACTGCCTCGACACCGTTGGGCGCTTTGGCTTCGCCCTCAGCACCATTTCCCTTTGCATTGGCCACCGTCCCGAAGAACAGGACTGACAGCGCCATCAGAAATATCTTTTTCATCTTGTTTCAATTTTTGTGGGCAAAGTTAGCACAAAATTACGATTCAGCCAAACTTTTGGGGAAAAATATCTATCGACAGCGGTCGTACCACTCCTTGAGAGCCGCACGAGGGGTGCCTTGGCGTACAAGGGCATCGAGGGCGAGACGGGCGTCGAGGATGCGCCCCTGACGCAGGAGGACATCGATCTTGGAGACGGCAAACTCCACCTTCCTGGGCTTCAGACGGAAGGCCTCATCCCAGTCGAAGATCGCCACATCATAGAGCTGCTGTTCGGTCTCGTAGGCAGCACGGGCTGCATAGGCATCGGCACTGTCGGGGAAGAGCTGCACACAACGATTGAGCTGATCGAAGGTATCGTTCTTACGTCCCATTTTCTGAAGGGTGTGGGCCAGTCCGAGATGGGCTTCGAGAAAGGAGGGATCGAGTTGGATGAAGGTCTCGTAATCCACCTTCGCCAGATCATAGTGCTGCTGGCGCGAATGGCAGTAGGCACGGAAATAAAGGGCGGCGAGATTCTTCGGGTCGAGACGCAGCACGTCGCCATATTCGGCGATGGCATAGTCCCACTGCTCCAGGTTGATGTTCGCTTCGGCTTTTCTGAGACGGAGGTCGATGTCGCTGGGGTGCAGGCGTACCTGCTCCATCAGGACACTGACGGAGTCGCGCCATTGTTGGGGCGTCTGCGCCTGCGCGCAGACCGCCATCAACAACAGGCTCATTATTAACAATCTATGCATTCTTGATATAGTTGACGATCCACGCGCCGACTTCACGCGTACCATATTTCTTACCACCCTCAACCTGGATCTCAGGGGTGCGCACGTTGGCATCGAGGGAGGCGTTGACAGCCTCGCGCACGAGGGCGCCTTCCTTCTCCAGTCCGAAGTGCTCAAGCAGCATCGCACCAGAGAGGATCTGTGCCAAGGGGTTGGCTAGGTTCTGACCCGCTGCCTGCGGCCAAGAGCCGTGAACGGGCTCGAAGAGCGGCGTGTGTTCTCCCAGGGAGCTGGAGGGCTGCAGACCCATCGACCCCGTGATGCACGATGTCTCGTCGGTGAGGATGTCGCCGAAGGTGTTCTCCGTCACGATGACGTCGAAGAAACGGGGTTCGGTGAGGACACGCATCGAGGCGTTGTCGATAAACATATAGTCGGTCTTCACCTCAGGATACTGCTTTTCCATCTCCTGGGCAATCTGACGCCACAGACGACTGGAGGCGAGAACGTTGGCCTTATCCACCACCGTGAGGTGACGACGACGCTTCTGAGCCATCTCGAAGCCTACCTTGAGGATGCGCTCGATCTCAGGACGGGTGTAGATGTCGGTATCGTAAGCCTTATTATTGTCCTGATATTTCTCACCGAAGTACATACCGCCCGTGAGCTCGCGGAGCACCACAAAGTCGGCACCGCGCAGGAGTTCGTCTTTCAGGGGCGACTTATGCAGCAGACAGTCGAAGGTGGCTACGGGGCGCACATTGGCGAAGAGGCCCAGTTTCTTACGCATGGCGAGCAGACCCGTCTCAGGACGGATCGGCAGCGTGGGGTCGTTGTCGAAACGCAGATCGCCTACGGCAGCGAAGAAGACGGCATCGGCACGCATACACACCTCATGGGTGCTGTCGGGATAGGGATCACCACAGACATCGATGGCATGGGCGCCACAGATGGCGGTCTCGTATTCAAACTCATGTCCGCACTTCTCGGCAATGGCGTCGAGCACGGCTACTCCTTGTTTCATGATCTCAGGTCCGATACCATCGCCCTCGAGAATCGCAATTTTCAGTTTCATAATTCGTCAGTTTTATCGTTTTCGTAAATATTCAGCATTTTGAAGGTGGCCTTGATGGCGGCTTCGGTCTGGTCGGCATCGAGTCCGCGGGTGCGGAAGATGCGTCCGTTGTCGTTCCAGGTGATGACAGTCTGCACCAAGGCGTCGGTACGACCTCCCGGGGGGATACTCACCTGGTAGTTCTGCAAGAGGGGGAACGTGCGGTCGAGGTACTTGCGGTAGATGTAACGCAAGGACTTCACGAAGGCATCATACTGACCGTCGCCCGTGGCACTCGCCTCGTAAGCCTGACCGTTGATCTCTACTTTGATATTGGCACCGGGCTTCAGACCATAGGCCGTAGAGACCACATAACTGAGGAGCTTGACTTTGTCCTCGGGAGCATCGTGCTTCAGCACATCACTCACAATGAAGGGCAGGTCGTCGATAGTGACACGCTCTTTCTTATCACCGAGTTCGGTGATGCGCTGCGTGACGCGACGGGTCTGTTCAGGGGTGAGTTCCAGTCCGAGTTCTTCAAGATTTTTGGCAATGTTCGCCTTACCGCTGTTCTTACCCAGGGCATACTCACGACGGCGTCCGAAGCGCTCCGGTACGAGTTCGTTCTGATAGAGTCCGCTTTTCTTGTCGCCATCGGCATGGACACCAGCCACCTGGGTGAAGACATTGTCGCCGATGATGGGCTGATTGGGGGCAACGGCAATACCACTATAGCTCTCTACGAGGTGAGATATGTCGTTGAGCTTGTCCTCGTGGATATTCGTCTTGGCATGGAACTGATCCTTGAGGATCACCTGCACACTCGACAGGGGCGCATTGCCACAGCGCTCCCCCAACCCATTGACGGTGACATGCAGGCCCTTGGCACCACTGAGGACGGCAGCCAGTGAGTTGGAAACCGCCAGGTCGTAGTCGTTGTGGGCATGGAAGTCGAAGTGGGTATCGGGATAACGCTTGATCATCTTACGGAAGTACTCGATGCACTGCAGGGGGTTCATGATACCCAGCGTGTCGGGCAGCATGAAACGACGGATGCCGCAGTCGCAGAGGGCATCCATGAGCTGATAGACATAGAAGGGCGAGTCCTTCATGCCGTTAGACCAGTCCTCGAGGTAGAGGTTGACGGTGAGTCCCTTCTGGCGGGCATAGTGTACCTCACGGAGGATATCGTCGATATGGGCCTCTGGCGTCTTCTGCAACTGTTCCTGACAGTGGCGCAAGGAGCCTTTCGCCAGGAGGTTGATGGTCTTGCCGCCACAACGCTGGATCCAATCAACACTCTGTCCGCCATCCACGAAGCCGAGCACCTCGACATGTTCGAGCTTGTCGATCTTCTCCGCATAACGGCAGATCATGCCGACGGCCTCTTTCTCACCTTCGGAGACGCGTGCCGATGCCACTTCGATGCGATCGACATTCAGGTCGTTGAGCAACATACGGGCAATGATAAGTTTCTCGTGGGGCAGGAAACTGACACCACTGGTCTGCTCACCGTCGCGCAAGGTGGAGTCCATAATCTCCACGAAGGGTCGCATGCCTTTGTATTTTCCTACTTGTTCTGCTGTTCCCATTGTATTGTCTTGTCTTGATTCTGTACGAGGAAGTCGATGTCGTCGAGTCCATTCATCAGACAGTGCTTCTTGTAGCCGTTGATGTCGAAGTGCTCGCTTCGGCCTGTGGCTTTGTTGGTGACGGTCTGATTGGGGAGATCGACTTCTACCTGCATCTTCGGGTTCTCGCGGATGCTCTGGAAGAGTTCGGCGAGGAAGAGCTCGCTGACCACCACTGGCAGTACGAAGTTATTAAGTTCGTTGTTCTTGTGGATATCGGCGAAAAAGGAGCTGATGACCACCCGGAAGCCGTAGCCCGCTATCGCCCAGGCAGCATGCTCACGGGAGGAACCCGAACCGAAGTTCTTGCCTGCCACGAGGATGCATCCGCTGTAGGTGGGATCATTGAGCACGAAGTCAGGATTAGGGGTGCCGTCGGCCTGATAGCGCCAGTCGCGGAAGAGATTGTCGCCAAAGAATTTCTCCTCACGGGTAGTTGCCTTGAGGAAGCGTGCGGGGATGATCTGGTCGGTATCCACATTCTCCAACGGAAGCGGCACGCAAGTGGATGTTATAACGTCAAATTTCTGTTTCATAATCTTTTCTTTTTGGCAACGGACTTCAGGACTTAAGGACTTTTTTCAGTTGATAATCAGTCCTGTTAGTCGTGTAGTCCGTTGCTAAATTAATTCTCGCGGATCAGTGATTTTTCCAGTGACTGCGCTGGCAGCAGCTGTAAGCGGACTGGCGAGGATCGTGCGGGCACCGGGACCTTGGCGACCCTCGAAGTTGCGATTAGAGGTAGAGACGCTGAGTTTGCCAGCGGGGATCTTGTCGTCGTTCATTGCGAGACAGGCCGAACAGCCTGGCTGACGGATCTCGAAGCCAGCTGCCTCCAACACCTTGTCGAGACCCTCTTCACGGATCTGCTTATCAACAGCCCACGAACCAGGTACGAGCCAGGCGATGACATCGGCTGCCTTCTGACGGCCCTTTACGATGGAGGCGAAGGCACGGAAGTCTTCGATGCGTCCGTTGGTGCAGGCACCGAGGAAAACGTAATCCACCTTTGTGCCAATGAGTTTCTGGCCTGGTTTGAAGCCCATATAATTGAGGGCTTTCTCAAAGCCGGCATCGCCAGCAGCAGGGATACTTTCCGTGATGCCGATACCCATTCCCGGGTTGGTGCCATAGGTGATACGGGGTTCGATGTCGGCGGCATCGAAGGAGAGTTCCTTATCAAACACGGCGTCAGAGCCGCTCTTCAACGTCTTCCAATACGCCACCGCCTTGTCCCAGTCTTCACCCTTGGGGGCAAACTCCCTACCCTTCAGATAAGCAAAGGTGGTCTCATCAGGGGCGATAAAGCCGCCACGGGCTCCCATCTCGATAGAGAGGTTACAGAGGGTTAACCGGCCCTCCATCGAGAGCGCAGTGATAACATCGCCGGCGTATTCAACAAAATAACCTGTTGCGCCACTGGTGGTGAGCTGCGCCATGAGATAGAGGGCGACATCCTTGGCGGTGACACCCTTACCGAGCTGGCCGTTGATGGTGATTCGCATCGACTTGGGTTTCTGCTGGAGGATACACTGTGAGGCCATCACCATCTCGACCTCAGAAGTACCGATGCCAAAGGCCACAGCACCCATCGCGCCATGCGTGGAGGTGTGGGAGTCGCCACAGACGATGGTCATACCCGGCAGGGAGAGTCCCTTCTCAGGACCTACCACGTGGATGATACCATTATCCTTCGACATCATACCATAATGCGTCAGTCCGAAGTCGGCGGCATTCTTTGCCAACGTATCCACCTGTTTCTTCGATACAGGGTCCTCGATGGGTTTGTCCTGATCATGCGTCGGCGTGTTGTGATCCGGCATGCAATAGATCTGTGAAGGACGGAAGCACTTCAGACCGCGTGCCCGCATGCCATCGAAAGCCTGAGGCGAGGTGACCTCATGACAGTAGAGGCGATCGATATACAACTGGGTGGTTCCATCGGGTACCTGTTGCACCACGTGCTGATCCCAGATCTTATCAAATAATGTGTTCATTCGTCTAGTTTTTTAAACTTGTTGATACAGTCGATATAGGCTTCGACAGAGGCCGTCACGATATCGGTGTTGGCACCGAAGCCATAATAGAGAGAGCCATCGTACTCCACCTGCATGTGGACCTTACCCACATCGTCGGAGCCTTTCGAGATGGCTTGGATAGTAAACTCCTTCAGCGTCATCTGCTTCATAATGATCTTCTTCAAAGCCTTGATGGCAGCATCGACAGGACCATTGCCTGAGGCTGCCGCCTCGAACTTCTGACCAGAAATGTCGAGACCGATAGAAGCCACTGACCTGACACCCTTACCAGAGGTGACCTGCAGGAAGTCGAGACGCACGGCGTGGGTATCAGCCGTATCGGCACCAGCCAGCATCAGGGCATCGGCATCCGTTACCTCCTTCTTCTGGTCGGCCAGAATCAGGAACTTCTCATAGACCTTGTCAAGCTTCTCTTCCTCGAGATCCACACCGTTGACGTGGAGCCGATGCTTCAGGGCAGCCCTTCCGCTGCGGGCTGTCAGTACGATAGAGTTGTCGTCGATTCCCACATCCTTGGGGTCCATGATCTCATAGGTGTGGACATCCTTCAGCACGCCATCCTGATGGATGCCGCTGGAATGGGCGAAGGCATTACGACCTACAATAGCCTTATTAGGCTGTACGGGCATATTCATCAGCGACGACACCATCCGGCTCGTGGGATAGATCTTCGTGGTGTTGATATTCGTCTCGATGCCGATGGTCTTATGACATTTCAGGATCATGGCGATCTCCTCGAGAGAGGTGTTACCAGCCCGTTCACCGATACCGTTGATGGTCACCTCCACCTGTCGGGCTCCGGCTAACACACCATTCAAGGAGTTGGCTGTCGCCATGCCTAAGTCGTTGTGACAGTGGGTGGAGATGATGGCCTGATCGATATGATCGACATGCTCCATCAGATACTTGATCTTCTCGTAATACTCCTGGGGCAGACAGTAGCCTGTGGTATCAGGGATATTCACGACGGTGGCACCAGCCTTAATCACGGCCTCCACCACCTGGGCGAGATACGCGTTGTCGGTGCGACCTGCATCCTCGCAGTAGAACTCCACATCATCGACGAAGCGCTTGGCATACTTCGTGGCAGCCACAGCACGTTCCAGAATCTCCTCACGGGTGGAATTGAACTTGTACCTGATGTGCTCGTCGCTGGTACCGATACCTGTGTGGATACGCTTGTGCTTCGCAAACTTCAGGGCCTCAAAGGCCACATCGATGTCGCGTTCCACAGCACGTGTCAAGGCACAGATGACGGGCCATGTGACGGCTTTAGAAATCTCAATCACGGAGTTGAAATCGCCTGGCGACGAAATAGGGAATCCTGCTTCGATCACATCCACACCCAACTGCTCAAGCGCCTTTGCCACCTGAATCTTCTCTACAGTATTCAACTGGCATCCTGGCACCTGTTCGCCATCGCGGAGCGTTGTGTCGAAAATAAACAATCTGTCACTCATCTTTTTAATAAATCTAATGTTACGTTTGTATTTGGTTTACTTTTTCTATCACCTCAAAGAAAAAGCCTTTCACACTCGGAAGTGAGAAAGGCTATTCTATTTTCAGTTTCAGCATCTGACCTATATACACGCCCTGTCACTTCCGCCTGCGCTCTGCAGTCGAATAATAATAATGGCGTTAATTAGATTCAGACTCTTCATACTTGTCCTTATTAATTATTTCGGCTGCAAAAGTAATACATTTCTTTGTAACAAACAAATAAAATGTCACTTTTTTAACGCAAAACGTAACAATTTGTCGTTTTAGTCGTTCGCCAGCTTATAAATTTCTGTCATATCAGTTTGATCGAGCACCTCCATCGCACCGATAGTGATCGTCCCACCACGACTGCATTTTTCCGCCATGATGGCAATCTCCTCATCGGTAGCCTTACGTCCTATCAGCTCCGGAATACTTGTCGGCATATCGATTGCCAGGAAGAAGGCTTCCATCGCCTCGATACCACGCAGGGCTGTCATACGAGGATTGGTGAAATCCTGAAGCACACCCATCACGTTGACGGCAAACTTCTCAAAACGTGTCAGATGCTTATCCATCACATAACGAGCCCAAGAGCCCCAGATGGCAGCTAAGCCTGCGCCGTGGGTGACACCGAAGAGTCCTGAGAGTTCGTGCTCCAGCCTATGACTGGCGAAGTCCTTCTCCGTACCACACTCCGTCAGATCGTTATGCGACAATGAGCTGGCCCACATGATGGCAGCACGATAGGTATAATCATCAGGCGATATCAGCACTTCCTTGGCAGCAGCCATCACCGTCTTCAACAGAGCTTCGGCAATGGCATCCGTCAACAGGGCATCTTCGTATTTCGAGAAGTAACGCTCCATCGTATGCATCATGATGTCGGTAGCACCGGCAGCTGTCTGATAAGGTGGCAGCGTATAGGTACGCTCTGGGTTCATGATGGCAAACTTACAACGGCACAAGTCGCTGTTAAAGCCACGCTTCAGCATACCCTCATCGTTGGTAACGACGGTACTCGACGACATCTCGCTTCCAGCGGCGGGAATCGTCAGCATCACACCGATAGGGAGACAGGACTGAGGCACAGCTTTCCCATCCCAGAAGTCCCACACGTCACCAGCATACCCCACACCATAGCCGATGGCCTTGGAAGAGTCGATTACACTACCGCCACCTACAGCGAGGATGAAGTTCACATGCTCCTTTCTACAGAGTTCGATACCCTCGCGTACTTTCGAGAGCAACGGATTGGGTACAACACCACCCAACTCCACATAGGCAATACCTGCCTCAGAGAGCATTTTCTCTACTTTATCCAACAGACCAGAGCGACGGGCACTGCCACCACCATAGTGTACCAATACCTTTCCTCCGCCATACTGCTGAATCAACTGTGGAAGTTTTTCTTCCGACTCACGTCCGAACACCACCCGTGTCGGTGCATAGAAATTAAAGTCCTTCATACCTTATTATATTATTGTTGTTTTGCTGGCAAAGATACGAAAAAATTTTCTTTATGCCACGCTTTTTCTGAATATTTTATATTATCTTTGCACCCAGAAAGATGAAAAAGACATTATTTTATATTACCATACCCTTTGTGGCGCTGATAGGTGCCACCTACATACTGCCCCACCCTGAGGTGAAGGCGACAAGTCTGACAAACATACCCAGTATATCCAGCCTGGCTAGTGAGGCTGGTAAGGCCAGTGAGAACAATGACCCTCGGATCCAGGCAGAGATCAAGTATTATCTGGATCGCCATAACGTGCAGGATGAAGGTTACGAGGTGGTGGTGGGCTTCATTGAAGGTAAGCGCCATCATATCGAGATCAACCCGCATGTGACCCTCCGGAACGTGGGTACGTGGAAAGACTATGCACGTGAGGGTACAGCCATCACCCTCGACACGTTGGGACGGACCATCCTTGCCTTCTGTCAGGCCGACACCATCATGACTGCCATCAGGGCTGACGCTAAAGGTACCTATCAAGGAGATTTCTCACAGACAGGTGCCAGCGGACACGGCTCGTATCTCGCAGCAGATGGCAGCTATTACGAAGGCCACTGGGAACAGGACAGGAGGCAGGGTTTCGGACTGGAGATGTTTCTGGCCGACAGGGAGAATCCCCGTCTGAGAGTTGGTGAATGGCGCAAGGGCCGATTCATGGGAGAACGCATGAGATACACCTCAGAACGTATCTACGGTATCGACATCGCAAGGTATCAGCATGGCAAAGGACGCAGACCGAAACCTATTCTCTGGGATCAGTTGCGTATCACCCATGTAGGAAAGAACGGCAGCCAGAATGTGAGAGGCAAGGCTGACTACCCCATCTCGTTCGTGTATATCAAATCGACAGAGGGCACCAGCGTGCGAAATAAGTTCTATGTGAACGACTATGCCCAGGCCCGTAAGCACGGCATCCGCACAGGTGCCTATCACTTCTTCTCGACCCGTACCTCTGGTGCTGCCCAGGCCAAGCACTTCATCCGTAACACGCTGTTCCGTGAAGGTGACCTGCCCCCTGTACTCGATGTGGAACCCAGCAAGTCGCAGATCCAGCAGATGGGAGGCCCCGAGGCATTGTTCCGTCATATCCGCGTGTGGCTCAAAGAAGTAGAGCAATGGACGGGTGTAAAGCCTGTGCTCTATGTGAACCAGATGTTTGTCAACAACTACCTGGCAGACCAGCCAGAACTGAAGCGTGACTATCGTGTGTGGATTGCGCGCTACAGCGAATATAAGCCCGATGTGCGTCTGACCTACTGGCAGCTTTGTCCTGACGGACGGGTGGCAGGCATCCAAGGAGATGTGGATATCAACGTGTTCAACGGCTACCAGAGTCAGTTTGATGAGTTTATCGCTAACGAAACGATCAAATAAGCATGAAGACGCTACTGATACTCGTCGGCAAGACCACAGACAAGCATTTCCAGGCAGGTATTACGGACTACGTGGAGCGCATCGGACACTATATGCCCTTTGAACTCGTGACGATCCCGGAACTCAAGAATACCAAGAGTCTGTCGGAAGAACAGCAGAAGACTGCTGAAGGCGAACTGATCCTGAAACAGATACAGCCTTCGGATACCGTTGTGCTGTTGGATGAACACGGACGGGAGTGGCGCAGTATCGAGTTTGCCCGTTGGCTGGAACAGAAACGGAACACAGCCCGCAGGCTGATCTTCGTCATCGGAGGCCCTTACGGATTCTCACCAGCCGTCTATGCCCGTGCCAACGAACAGCTGTCGCTCTCGAAGATGACCCTCTCACACCAGATGATCAGACTGGTGTTTACCGAACAGGTGTATCGGGCCTGTACCATCATCAAGGGCGAACCATATCACCACGAATAAAAACAATAGCGAATGAAACAGCTCATCCTTAGTCTCGCCGCACTGCTGCTGACAACCGTTGCCTCCGCAGAGAACAGGACCTACAGGCCTGAGGTAAAATCGCTGCAGGCTGTCGTGAACCAAGACTGGCTGTCACCTACCGTGATGCAACTCAAGGGGAATGATGTGCTGTATATCGGCTTCGACGAACTGTCGCATGACTATCATCGCTATGTGTATCGTCTGGAACATTGCGAAGCAGACTGGACCACCTCGGAGGAGCTCTTTGAGAGTGACTGGCTCGAAGGCTTCAACAACAACGTGATTGAGCATTATGAGCGGAGCATCAACACCACCGTACCCTATACCCACTACCAACTGCAGATTCCTAACGACAGATGCCGATTGAGACTGAGCGGCAACTACCGACTGCACATCGCAGAAGATGGAGAGGATGAGGATATCGCCACGGTGGAGTTTATGGTAACGGAACAGACGATGGGACTGTCGATGGCTGTCACCACGAACACCGACATCGACACCAACCAGAGTCACCAACAGGTGAGTTTCAATCTGAACTATAACAATATGTTGGTGACCAGTCCTGAGGAACAGATCCAGACGGTGGTGATGCAGAATGCACGTGAGGACAACTGGCGCAGAAACACACGCCCCAGTTATATCAGTCAGAACGGCCTCCAATGGCAGCACCAGATGGAACTGATCTTCGACGGCGGCAACGAATACAGGAAGTTCGAGATCCTCGATCCCAGTCACCCCACATTTGGTATCGAACATGTCAGCTGGGATGGTACGAACTACCATGCTCAGCCCTATGTCAGTGAACCCCGTATGAACTATCTCTACGACCAGGATGCCGACGGTGCCTTCTATATCCGCAACAGCGATAACATCGAGAACGATATCGCCAGTGATTACGTCTGGGTGAACTATCGTCTGAAGGCACCACAGCTGCAGTCGGGACGCATCGTGATTGACGGACACTGGACAACAGAAAAACCCGAGCTCTATCTGATGGACTATGATGAGGAACAAGGTCTCTACACCGCCAGTATCCTACAGAAACTGGGCTACTACTCCTATCACTATCTCTGGCTGAAGGACGACGGCACGAGGCATCCCCTACCCTCAGAAGGCAACTTCTTTGAGACGGAGAACCGTTACCAGATCTTGGTATATTTTAAAGGTACGGGAGAACGTACATGGCGACTGACAGCCTACAGCCAGCTCATCATGCACTAAGATTTCTTTTTCTTCTTATAATCCTTGACGACAGACTTCACCTTATGACGCTGACGGTATTCCTCAGGCGTCTTTTGCGTCTTCTGATAGAAGGCTGCCACGAAGTAGTTGGGTGATACGAAGCCTAACTCTGAAGCGATCTCCTCGACACTCTTATTCGTAGTACGCATCATCTCGATACCCTTCTCCATCATCATGGAGAGAGCCATCGGACGAGGACTCTTATAGATATTCGCCGTGATGAGCTTATAGAACTCCTGAATCTCCATCCCCGACTCTCGTCCGAGTTCACGCATCGTCAGCGAAGATTCCGGTTTCGACATCACATAAGGCATCAGCTTGATCATCATCTCAATGAATTCCGGGGCCAGCTCCGACATCTGATTTTCATAACGTCCGTGGATCTCATCTACCGACGGCTCTAACACTTCTTTTCCGCGTACGGTACAACGTTCGGCAAAGCGACGGATATTCTTCAGCAACGGACGCTCCTGCGTATCACGCATGGCAAACATACGATCATTGCGCAGATAGTAGTAGGCATTGATAGATCCCAGGATGAGCAGCACCAGAACGAGGAGCCAATACACACCCGTAGAGCGCCACCAAGGCTCATTCACATTGATGATCCACGTATAAGGGGTTGTAGTCCACTCATTAGGATTCATCGAGGCTTGCATCTCAATCTGATAAGTACCAGGCTTCAGTGCCATCAACTGCAGGCGCAGACGTCCGCTCTTATCTACAAGTGCATTAGGTTCAAAACTCGAATAGATATGCCATTGGTCGTCTAAGCCCACTACACGAACCCGATAATAGGTATGCTGCGGACGGAAATAATTCAAGGCAGAGAACATCAGCGTCAATGAGTTCTGATCGTAGTTCACATCAATCTCCCGCACTCGCGAGACAGCTTTCTCAAGAATCACCTCTCCATCTAACTCATCGCCAGCCTTGAGCTCATTACCGTTCACGAAGAAACGGATCAGCTTAGGATATATCTCAAAACGCATACTACCGTTAACGGTTCTCATCTCACGAGGATAGAACGTCACCATATGATCAAGTGCCTGCATCACCACCATACCTTCTGGCGTACACGCAGCACAGTTGTTGACAAAAGCCTCAGGAGGCACTTGGTCGTAGGTATTATAACTGGCTACGAGATCCACATTGTTATCCTTGATCACGACACACGAAATACCATAGCTCGTACCTACCCATATCTGGTGATCCAGATCCTCTGTGACGGAATGGACCACATCATTCAGCAAACCATCACGACGGGTAATCATCTGTGGCAACTTATCTGACTCTTTACGATAGAGCTGCAGGCCCTGATTCGTGCCCACCCAGGTCCAGCCACGAGAATCACGGAAGGCACAGTTCACATACTGATCATGGAAGGTCGATACCGACGTGCGGTATCTATCCATCACATCATAGAGTTCACGGGAACGGGGGTTATCCCAGCCATACGCCCTGAAGGGGACATTATACGGACGGGAATAAAGCAGTCCGCGACGCTCTGTACCTGCCCACATACCACCTTGCTTGTCAAAGGCTATCACATTGATATCCGTTTTCAGCATCTGACCACTCAACAACTCCAGTTCGTCGTAGAAATGTTTAGATCCCGACTTCGGGCTATAGGTCATATAGCCGTACGACGTGGGAATATAAAACAGCGAGTCTCTCTTGGCGATATTGTTCAGGTGGTATTCAGACTGATAGATGGTGACAAATTCACGCCTATCCACATCAAAACGCAGCAGGATTGCATCCTGTTCACCGTTACGGATCTGATAGATATAGTTGCTGTCGCAATAGAGCACGGAAGAACTCTTGTATCGCTCCTTCAGACTCTCGTCATAGGCATTCACCTGGAACTGGGTCTTACCAGTCTCAAGATCTTTTGCCTCCACCAGACCATCCTCATAGAACAACAGCAGGAAGCGGTCACGATAGGTCTCCAGATCCTGAAGGTTCTTGTCGGCCCGGGTGCGATAGGTCTTCTTCGAAGCCACAGAGAAGATATCATAGCCATTGAGCAACCACACCACGCCATCCTCACCAACAAACATATCGTCAACGGTCTTCTGGAAACCGAAATTCAGGAACTCGTCTTTGACTGACGTCACAAACTTCTCCGTTGTCAGGTTCACACAAGTCACCGTCTGTCTGTTCTTCAGCCACAAGTGGTGATACTTATCAAAATAAAGATGGTAGTTACCACGATATTTATCTAACGGATAGACATTCTCTTCTGAGGGATCGATAAAAGTAAACTGCTGTCCATCGAAGAAGTTGATCTGACCCATCGTCGCCGTCACGATACGGCCCGTCCTTGTACATTTGATGACCTGGGCACTGTTGTCTGCCAGACCGTTTGAGGCATTGTAGACCTCAAACAATCTCGAAGAACGTTCTGCCATTGCGGGGAGCAACAGCAGCTGCAAGAGGCAGAGGATCAGGTATATCTTCGTTCGTAGCATGTCCTTATCTATTCAGTTGTTTCACAGGGAAAGTAAAGTATGTATTGGGGAAGGGTTCTTTCTTCAGCGTGAAATGCCACCACTCGCTACTAATCGGCTTGAAACCATGACGCATCATCGCCCGACGCAGAATCATACGGTTGGCAAACTGGGCAGGAGTAATGCCGCGGAAATCAGGATGGCTCTCTGGGCCGAACCAGTCGAACGTACCTCCCATATCCACTTCCTTCTCCGTTTTCATATCGAAGAGAGTCAGATCAACCGTACTGCCACGGGTATGTCCGCTTTTCTTAGCGATATAGCCCTGAGCGAAGAGCACACTCTTGTCGAGAGCGGGATAGAAGTAAGGCTTCATCAGTGTATCGTTGACATTTGCCGCCCAGCGCACGAAATGATCTACACCTTTCTGCGGACGATAGGCATCATAGATCTTCAAGCGATAGCCCATTGCCATCACGTCCTTGCTGACAGCCTGCAGACTATCAGCAGCCTCACGGGTCAACAGGGCTGTAGGCTCCAGATAACCGTCGATGCGTGTACCCACGAAATTATAGGTTCCAAAATAGCGGATTTCAAGGATGGCATCAGGAACAACATCTGTCAGTACCACAAACTGACTGGTATCTTCCGTATCAGAGGGAACAGGCTGCAGATGATCCGCATGGCAATAGACTCCGCAGATCATCAGAATAGCGGCCAGCACAACATACTTCTGAGTAAACATATCTCTACCCATCCTATTATCATTTACTTATTCAGCCACAAAAATACGAACTATTTTGCAAATGAACAAATAAAACGAGGAAAATTTGGAATTCTTTGGCATTTTTGTTATCTTTGCAGCCAGTACTTCAGTTATTACTAACAATTTGAATGGACTTATGAATACTAGACAATTAACGCTATTTGTAGTGACGATGATGGTGGCTCTTGCCTCGGCACAGACCATCACAGGTAAGTATGAGATTCCGAAAGTGCCGGAGTGGGCCAAGAATGCGGTATTCTATCAGATCTACCCACAGACCTTCTGCGACTCCGACGGCGATGGCATCGGCGACATCCAAGGAATCATCAGCAAACTCGACTACGTGAAGAGTCTCGGCGTGGATGCCATCTGGTTTAATCCCTTCTTCGATTCTCCTTTCAACGATGCCGGCTACGATATCCGCGACTATTACAAGATAGCCCCACGCTATGGCACTAATGACGATGCCAAACAGCTCTTCGAGGAAGCCCATAAGCGAGGGATGCATGTCATCTTCGACTATGTGATCAGTTATACTGCCATCGACCACCCGTGGTTTGTGGCTTCCCAGAAACAGGAGCCCAACAAATACTCCAACTACTACATCTGGACGGAGACGAACTGGGTGGATCCCCCCATGGAGTTTGCTGGACAGTTTGTGAAGGGCTACGGACAGCGTAATGGACAGTTCATGAGGAACTTCTACTGGTGTCAACCCGCCCTGAACTTCGGTTTTGCCAATCCAGATCCGAATCAGAAATGGCAGTTGCCAACTAATCATCCTGACGTGATGGCGATGCGTGAAGACCTGAAAAACGTGCTACGCTTCTGGATGGATATGGGTGCCGACGGCTTCCGTGCCGATATGGCTGGTGCATTAGTGAAAACGCGTCGTGTGAGAGGCAATGAGCAGTTCTTCAACACCAACGAGAACGAAACCAAACTTTTCTGGCGCGAGATCCGTCAGCTGCTCGAAAAAGAGTATCCACAAGGATTCATGGTGGCAGAATGGTCTTATCCCGCCGATGCACTCGACAACTGCTTCCACGTGGATTTCTTCCATTGGTTCAAGGGCTACAACGACCTATTCCAGAAGGAGAGCTGGCGCATCCTCAACGGTGTGAGTGAGGGGCACAGTTACTTCGATGCAGAGGGCAAAGGCAGCATCTCCGACTTCCTGACAAGTTATATGGACCAGTATGAGAAAACGGTCGGTAAGGGTTATATCAGTCTGCCATTGGGTAATCACGATAACGCACGCTTAGGCAACCAGCGTACAGATAAGGAACTGGAAATCATCTATGCCTTCGGTTTCACGATGCCTGGTGTGCCGTTCCTCTATTATGGTAATGAGATTGGTATGCGTCAGTTACCAAAAGACTGGCCACAGGTAGAAGGTGCCTATCAGCCACGTAACGGAGCCCGTACCCCGATGCAATGGAGTACAGACAAGAATCTCGGATTCTCTTCGGGTGATGCCGCCAATCTGTATCTGCCAGTGGATCCTGCTCCCGATGCTCCCAACGTAGCTGCCCAGGAAAAGAATCCCAACTCTCTGCTGAATAAGACACGCCGACTGATTGCCTTGCGACATAGTGAACCTGCCCTTGCCAACTACGCAGAGTTCGTACCCATCTATCCCAGTCAGGAGGCATCCGATCCCTACCCCTTCGTCTATGCACGAGCTGCAGGAAACGATGTAGTCCTGGTGATGTTGAACCCAAGAGAAAAGGCTTCATACGCAACCTTTAATATCAATGTTAAGTTCAAGAAAACCAGATTGTTAGCAGGTGATAGTTTCAGCATTACTCACAACAAGAAAACTGGCGATATGACGATTCACATGCCAGCCACTTCTTATGCCATCGTGAAGCTGCAAGGCCAATAGCGACAGCAACAGCTATGAGGATCATAAAGACCCAATAAGGGGTATTGTTCCATAAGATCTCGACCTCTACGCGCCAGGCGGGTAAAGGCTGCATGTCATCAGGACGTGGGTGAAAGAGTTCTCCTTTTGTCAGGAGGATGATTTCACCCACTTTCTCGTCGAGACTGATGGCGGCTGGTGTCTCACGAGCCAGCTGACGCATTCTCTCGGGGAGGTCGGCCCCTATGGTATTCAACTTATAACCGAGCGTGTCGTCAAAGAGTTCTGAGAACTTGGCATATTCGCCCGTAATCTGCAGTTGCTGCCGAAGGTTCTCGTCTGGAATATGGATCATTGGTTCTTCCTTCCATATTTCTGGACGGAGTATCCATCCGCAGACCACCTGTTCGGGCGAGAGTCCTTTATAACGGTTATCCCCATAGACAGTCTTCAGGAAATCCAATGCAAAGGTTGAGAAGGGACAGAGGCGTCCATTCCATATGATCTGTTCGCGAGCCACTTCCCTTGCCTTATCTGCATTGATCGTTTGGATACTACGGGCAGAAGAAGGAAGGGAGAAGAATAAAAGAGGTAAGAGGAGAGTGGAGAGTGGAGAGAGAATACTCCATAGGCAGCATTCATCACGCCCCCAAATATATTTCCAACCACTCTCCTCTTTCCTCTCTCTACTCTCCACTCTCATTTCTCTCTCCACTCTCTACTAGAATAGTGGCATAGTCGGCAGATCAACTGCCTTTACCGCCATACACTCCATCTCAATCAACCAACCCGGACGACATACGGGGGCATGCACAATCACATACGGTTTGCCGGCAAAGCGTTCCTCGTAGAGTTCCTTTACCAACTCATAATCAGCGGTATCGCGAAGATAAACCACCATCTCGGCTACATCATTGAAGTTGCAGTCGGCCTCAGCCAACAGCGCCTCCACATTCTCCCACATGCGATGGGTCTGTTTGATGACATCCTTAGGATACATCACTTCACCTTTATTGTTAATGGATGCCGTACCAGAGATGAACACATGACGACGATCGGCATAGTTCACCTGCGTACCCCGTTCAAAACTCACGCCATAGTCGCTGGTGCGGTTCAGGTGGGTAGAGGCATAGAGATAGTGTATCTGTTCCTTCTTGACACCTGCGATGGCATAGTTATCCATCTGAGAGAGTACATTCGGATCCTGCTGACGTCCTCCGATGCCTGTAGAGGCGATGAAATGCGTATTCACCGTCAGTCCCTGTGTGAAGAAGAACTGGTTACGGGCCCTTACTACCCCACCATAGTTCAGATCGACATCATTCACAAAGAACCAGGTGCGGATGCAGTTGGCCTCCAACGTACAGCCCTCCTGAATCAGTTGCATGTTATACTCGTTGAAGAGCAGTCGCGTCTGATATTCAGAATTGGCAGCCATATTATGGGCAGAGCCGTTCCAGAGATGACGGAACCCGCCATGACGCACTTCATACAGTCCGCTCTTGGCGATACCTGCCTGGACATTGGTCATCAGATAAACCCAGAGGGCGACCTTCGTACCGTCGAGCGGTGCCTGCTGGATGATACTCTTGGCACAATCCGTCACATCAGACACGATCACATCGTCGGCCTGATTAGCAGCATCGCTGAGGAAATAACGCTTAAAAACTGCCTGGGCTCCTTGCAGCTGACCTTCAAGCAGTTGGTTGTATGCATTGAGAATAGCTTCCAACTGCTGTTCAAAAGAGAGGCGTGGTGATGTGGCTTGTATCATCGCATGATACTCACGTACTTCCGTTCCATTTTCGAATTGGAAGATATCCGCAAATGCGTTTTCAAATTGCATATTCTGTAGTTTCTTATCCATATTTTTCACTTCTTTTTCGCTCCATTATTAATCCAACTGTCGATCAGAGGCAGGAGCGTCTCTTCATTCTTCTCTGACACCAAATCACGATGATCCATCGAGATTCCCTCTACCGACTGTTGGTTAAGCACCATGTGGAGCACGCTGTTGGCAGCATTGTTGGTCTCTACCAGTTTCTTGCCTTCCACCTTCTTCGAATCAACGTCCACCAATGCCTCATAGCTTTTGCCTTCAGTCAGGAAGAGTCCGGCAGCCGCCCTATTGGAAGCACCGTGACAATTGGCGCAGGTGGTATTGAAGAAGCTCTGCTGGATGGTGTTAAACATACTGATGTCGATGGTTCCGACATCCATCTTCACAGGTTCTGTGGCATCCGAGATATCCACCTCCTTGAACCCGACGATATGTCTTCTCAAACGATCCAGGATACAAAGGCGTACCAGTGTTACATTGTCCTTGATACCCGACAGCTCCACCAACGCCTTACCATCCTGGATGTCACTCGCCGTGATGACTTTCGATACACTGGCATATTCGTCGTCAGCCTGTTCAAATCCCGCAATGGATACACGATAGTTGCTCGACCAGCTGTCGAAGCCTTCCAGTACGCCCTCCATCACCACCGTCTTACCTTCTGCGGAGGAGTTGGTTTCCGGATAGATGCGTCCGTCGTCACAGGCACATAGTCCGAACAGGCTGAAACCGATCAGCATTCTTGAAACGATTCTTTTCATGGAAGTCGGGATTAGAATGCATATTGTAACATCACCTGAGCCAGATGGGTACAGATACCGAGGTCGTCGAGGTCGCGATCCAGCTGTGTGGCATGACCTGTACGTCCTGTATATTGGTACATGGCAGCAAGTTTGATATTGGTCTTCGGAATGAAGTAGTTCACGCTGACAGCGGGCATATTCAAGATACCGTCCTTACTGCTACCATTGCGATCGAAGAAGTCGTAACGCAAACCAAGCTGTACCTGCCGATGCACGAAATAGCCCACCTGCGCATAGCCGCCCCAGTAGTTGTAACTATCGTCGATCTTCTCGCGCTTGGTGAAACCGATGTGCATATAATAGGCTTCTGCCCCAATATACCAACGGTTTTTCAGCATGGCGAACTCAAAACCGGCACGGAAATCATTCGTCGATTCGCTCTCAGCCTCGTTGTTATAGTTCGCACTCAGTCCGAACAGCAGCTTGTCCTCGTGCAGCATCTTGGGGTTACCCTGCGTCAGGGGCATCACACCCTTCGGCTGATAGGTGATACGACCAGCATACAAGAGTGACGGCAGGTGGTTGTCATCGCTGATACCTTTGGTGGCACCATTCTGAGCAGAACCCGTACCGTTCCAGAGGCCCACCTCATAACCGAACTTCCCACCGATCAGTCCATGAATCTCCACACCAAGGTCGAATCCCGTGCCGATGCCGGGGGTGACGGCATTCAGAGAATAAGGCAGGATGGCAGAAGCCGTCAGCGAAGTAGGCAGCGACGAGAAGAGTGTCTCACCAAGGGTAGTCAGATAGGCATGGGTGAACGGTGTCTTAAACTTACCCACACGGAAACGCAGTTCTGGCATGGGGGCATAGTCGATCCAGGCCTGCTGCAGGATGTTACCTCCAGAGGCAGCCGCATTGATACTGACGTTATAGTCGATCTTACCGAACGCCTTACCTGTAAAACCGATGATGGCGTAAGGGATGGCGAAACCAGAATTGGCCACATTGTCCTGATTATAGGCTTTGTCGAGTCCCTCATCGTCATAATAGCGATAATTCAGCGTACTCTGAAGGAAGAGATAGGGTTTGAACACGAAATTGCCGTCGTTCGACTGAAGGGTAAAACCACGATCGTCGGCAATAGGGATCACACCGTTATCCATATCATACTTTTTATCGTCGTCAGCCATAACTGTTGCTGAAACCATGCTTGCCATCACAATGGCGAATATCTTCTTATTCATATTTTTATTTTTATAGTGACCAAAGGAACTGTACGAGCTGTTCCCGCTCTTTCTTACTCATATTCTTGAACTTGTTCTTAGAAGCTTCTCCCTCACCCCCATGCCACATGATGGCTTCCACGAAGTTACGGGCACGTCCGTCGTGCAGGAAATAGGTATGTCCATTCACCTTCTTCTGCAAACCTATACCCCACAGCGGTGTGGTGCGCCATTCGTTACCACGGGCCAATCCACTCACGAAATTGTCGTTCAGTCCCACACCCATGATCTCTGAACCCATGTCGTGAAGCAGATAATCTGAATAGGGATGGATGGTCTGTCCGCCCAGCCAAGGCAGGTTCGTACCCATCAGCAAGGTGGAGCCACGAGGTTTCGTGTGGAGGGTCGTCACATGACAGAGGTGACAGCCTGCCTGATAGAAGAGCTGTTCACCAGCCTGCACATCCTCATTGTTCACATTTCTGCGAGCCGGTACCGCCAGTCCCTGCATATAGAGATCCACGTTCTCCATGTCTTCCGCCGACACGTCGAGGTAATCATAGCAGAGCCCCATCATCGAACCTTCCTCCATCTGCAGCTGTCCCTCACAGATCTCTTCGGGGTAACGGCTGTTGGTCATACCCATATCACTGGAGAAGCCGAGCTCCACCGTCAGATCGGCATGTTGAGCTTTGTTACCCGACAGTCCGAGTTGCAGCTTGCCTCGTTCGTTGATATAGTTGCATCGTCCACTGATGCCCCACTCGGGATAGTTGCTCTTTCTGGCCAGTGCCTCAATCTCATCGGGATCGAGTGCCATCATCTGTCCCATACCGACATGCCGCAGCGGCACACGGACCGTACAGAAGAGATCATCAGGACTGATGGAGTCGGCATACCATTCGGTGATAGACCACCTGGGTACGCAGAGCGTATATTTCTCACCGTCAGGGAATTCATAGGTCATCGAATCGATCTTTACCTTCAACTTACCCTCAGGATGCACGCCATAGATGGCCTGATCGTGGATCACGCGACCATAGTTGGGGAAGAAGGTACCGTTCTTACGGGTGATATAGATCAGCGAAGCCGTAAAGCCGTAAGGGCCTGAGCCGTCGTCACCACCCTGCTTAAAACTGGTCCAGTAGGTCGGTTCCGTACGTCCAGCGTTTCGATGACAACTACCACAGCTGTACCCAGCATAGACGGGTCCGAGACCACCGCCATGTCCGTTCTCATTCGAGGTCTTCACATTGTCATACAGGCGGTCTCCCACATTAAATCTTGAGGCATAAGTGCCAGAGAGCCATGCGGCTGCCTGGTCGTAAGCGACAGAAGAATTATAGAATCCTGTCGATGTACCAGCAGACAGCGCATAGCCTCTGGGAATATTGATATCCTCTACATCCAACTGGTCGCTGTCGTCACAGGCTGTTAAGCACAAAAGACCAGCCAGAAGGAGTAGATTAGTAACGTATTTGTTCATAGGCAACACCAATTACTTGGTGTGGTTGATCAGGAAGGGCTTGAGCTCATTCTCCAGGATGTCACTCAGCTCTGCACAAGCCTCCATAGCTGCCTGTGCCTCCTTGGAGTTGATGTTGTTACGGAAAGGCTGCGGAATAGCCTGGATGGCATTAGCCGCATTCGTAATGGCTGCCTTCACGTCGGCATCGAGTTCGGAGTTATACTTAGCTACAAGCTTTGACAGGGAGTTCTTGTTCACACTGCCGTCGCGAGAGCCAAAGTAAGCATTACGGATCGAATAGATATTGTTGGTATAGTCGTCACGAGAGTGCCAGCTGTACCACGACTCCACAGCATAGAGAGCCTCATTGGTCTTACCCGATACATAGAGATCATAGGGATCACCGATCTTCGCCTGTCCTACCTCACCTGCGATATCGATACAACCGTCGATCAACTGCTCGATACAGCTCAGACCGCTGGTAAACTCACCACCATTGTGCGACTTGAACTTGTCGGCATAGCCGTTGTTCCAGGCATCACAGAGGGTTGTCACGTCGTCAACCAGCAACTGGGCGGTATTTCTCATATACTGTGCCCAAGCGGTGGCGTTCGTAGCGTTATAGACTGCATTGGCAGCCTCATCGTCGGTAGCCTCGTCGGTCAACGTACGAGCCTTACCGTCACGGAAAGCGAGGAACTCCAGTGTGTGGAAACCACGTACATTCTGGGCGGCAGCAATGGCATCGTCGTCCTCATCATAATCACCGGTCCACTCCATATCGTTCCACTGCTGCGACTCCAGCATCTTCACGATAGCCTCCTGGTCAAGGGGCCAAGAGTCCATGTTAGGATCAAGACCATTGTCAGCTACAGGACCGAAGAGGAAAGCCTCACTCGACTCCCATGGCTCACGAGCCACCAGCCATGCATCGCAGATCGCCTGGAAGTTAGCATTCGAAGGTGCATCACCAAAGTCAACCACAGCCTGATAGAGGGCGCTGTTCTTAGCCTTCAGGTCGTTGTAGGTAGGCAGAACCACCTGGTCCACATATTGGTTGATAATAGCATCATACTCAGCATCCTGGATTGTCACCTCAGGTGTTGGCTGAGGGTCGTCCTTTTTCTTGTCATCACTACTGCTACAAGCGGTAAACACCACGAGTCCCATCATCGCGAAACCCATCATAAAAATACTCTTTTTCATGTTCTTATAAATATTAATAATGTATATCTCAATTTCTAACTTCTCACTTCTTAAAGAACCAGCCGATATAGGCAACGCCGATACCGAATTCATTCTCGCTGTTGTAGGGCCCCTTGCCAAACACCTTGCTGGTGCCGATCTGACGGGTAGTATAGTCAGCCTTCACCACGAGGTTGGGCAGCGCTCTCCAGTTCAGACCGAAGTTCCACTTGCTCACCTGGCAACGGGCATCCATCACGTCCATACCCTCACCCTTCTCCTGAGGATTGTAGTATTCATACTGCGCAAAGGGATAGATCACAGGGAAGCCCTTACCCCCACGGAAAATACTTTTCAGGTTCACGCCCACTTCTGCGTTATATGATACCGCACGCTTCGCAATCGGCGTCAGTCGGCTGTAGCCCGACTTGTTGGAGAGCTTGCCGTTCTTGGCACCCAACTGGTCTGCATGGGCGATATTGCCAGAGAGATAATTGAAGCGGGCTGTGACGTATCTGTCAACATACTGGGCATCGAGCGACCAGATGGTCACAGGAATCTTGCCGATCTCGTCGTATGTAACCAGCTTGTCGGAATTGGCTCCGGTGTTCGGACAGTAATAGATCGAGCCACCCAGTCTGAGACCAGGCACACCCGTATAGTTCAGACGGGCCACATAGGCAGGACAGGTGAAGTTATCCCCCTCAAAGATACCCTGCTTACCCTTTCTCACCCAGTTGTTACGGTCGAAGCCGTTGGCATTCAATCCCGTCACGATCATCGCCTCATAATCGAAAGTGGCGTAGCCCTTACCAAACTTACCCAGAAACTCAATACCCGTCTCATGCCAGGTACAGGGGATGATGGTCATTTCGCCTTCCGGACGGGAAGAGCCGAAGAAGTTGATAGGCTCATGATGCTCATTCGTCAGACCTACAGGTACGATGAGATGACCCACTCGCACATTAAACTCAGGGATGATCATCCGCGTGATGTGCAACTGCTCCAGGGCTACCTCACCACCTTTCTCTACCTCCGTCTCATATTCGCCGTTCTCGGTATTCTCTAATTCATAAGAGGTACCCGTACCTCCATATTCAAACTCAATCTCAGCACCGAGGATCCACTTCGGCGTGAACTTGTAGTCGAAAGCCAGTACGAAACGGGGAATGGAAATCGTGTTGTGGTTCTGCTTGGCGTTACCCTCTTTGTGACCATAGAAGCGGTTGATACCATAATCCTTGAAGTTAGCAACCATCTCACCATAACCGCCAAAGCGGAACTTGTTGTAACCAATCGTGTCGGGCTCTGCAGCCTTCATGGCATTTGTCATCAAACTGATTACAAGCAATAAAAATAGTCTTTTCATCATACTTTTAACCTAATCATATCATTAAAACGCCTGCAAAAGTACGGCTAAATATACGATTCACCAATACCTAAAAATAGTGAAATCGCCCAAAATCGGGGTATTCCGTCCATGGAGGGGTCAAAAAATACCTAATTCTGATTATTGTGCATGTCGGAAAATATGCCTACCTTTGCACCCGGTAATCATTTTTAAGTAATTGGAGATTAAAAATTGAAGATTGAAAGATGAAAAATCAGAAGATGTATGAGGCGGATGACAAGATGATCTCGCTGATTCGCGATAACTACGACCTGCTGCAGATGCTGGGCAGCTTCGGCATCAGTCTGGGCTTCGGCGACAAGACGGTCATGGAAACGTGTAAGGATAACGATGTAGATACCTATACCTTCCTGGCAGTGGTCAACTACAACATCAACGGCTATGGCGAATTCGAGGCCGACGAACAACTGTCCGTCCCCACCCTGCTCCACTATCTGGAGGCCAGTCATGCCTACTTCCTCGATTTCCAGCTGCCCTATATCCGTCGCGAGCTGCAGGAGTCGCTCGATGAAAGCGAATCCCTCGCCAAACTCATTCTCCGCTTCTACGACGAATATGCCCACGAGATACGCCGCCACATGAAATATGAGCAGAAGACGCTCTTCCCCTATGTGCAATCGCTGATCGACGGCCATCCCGCCAACGACTATAATGTCGATACCTTCTCGAAGCATCACAGCTCCACCGACAAGAAACTGCGCGAGCTCAAACTGCTCATCATCAAATACCTGCCACAGGACGGCCTGCACAACAACCAGCTCACCGCCACCCTCCACGACATCTATGAGAATGAGGTATGGCTCCGTCAGCACGCCATGGTGGAAGACAATATCTTCGTACCCGCCATCCGCCACTTGGAGCAGCAGACCAAGCAGATGGGTGTCACGCGAAACATCACCGATATGGTATTCAAGGCCTCCACGGGTCAGAATCCCGATGCCCTGTCCGACCGTGAGAAGGATGTGATCATCTCATTGGTACAAGGAATGGCTAACAAGGAGATCGCCGACCACCTCTGCATTTCGGTAAACACCGTCATCACCCACCGTCGTAACATCGCCCGCAAGCTGCAGATCCACTCCCCGGCAGGTCTCACGATTTATGCCATCGTCAACGGCCTCGTCGATATCTCAAGCGTCAAGATTTAGTTGAATCCTGATTCAGCTGGTCGAGCTTCTCCTCGATCTGCTTCAGTTTCTCCAGCACCTCGTCGTTATTATCCTCCGTCATGGAATCCACGAAGATGGAGTTAACCAACGAGATACCGATGATACCACCGAAGAACATCAGTATCGAGAAATAACAACGGGCGAAGATGCCCCAGGAACTGCTGGAGTGGGCCACGATCGCATCAGGCAGCTCATACCAGCCCTCAATCGAGAACAGTCGGAATATGCTGTAGATACTGATGCCGGGATTGCCGAAGAATTCAGGTGCAATCTTGCCGAAAATCGTGGATGTCAAGATGGAAAACACGATCAGGAACACGATAAAAGCCATGATGACCAGCAACGAAGCCCTAAAAGCCAGTTTCAAGCCCTTCAGGAGTTTCTCGATGTTAGGAATATATTGCACCATCCTGAACGACTTAAACAGCCGCATCGCTCTTAGGGCAAGCACCGAATTAGTCATCATCGCATCATCCACAAACAGTCCTGCCAAAGAAGGCAAGGCAATGATCAGTATGATGAAGTCGAACCTGTTCCACCCCTGACTCCAGTAATCCTTCCAGCCATGCTGGGCAATCTTCGAAACCGCTTCAAAGAGGAAAATGAAGGTAAAAAGCGCATCCGACAACTCAAACCAGAGATTACCTGGCCAGAAGCCTCCCAGAAACATGACAATAGTGTTCAGCACTATCGCCGTCAGGATAAACCGCTCGTTACAAAACAGTTCGCTCCATCTTACCATAGCGGATCCTCCTCGATTGGAGAGCGTTCACTGTCAGGCTTACGCTCCTCAGCCTGAATGAGTGCCACCGTCATCTGCTCGTAGAACGACAGCTGTACATGGTCGTTCGACTCGGCAGGATGATACCAGGGCTGACTCGTGAAATAGTCCACCAGGTCCTTCGTCGTAAACTTGTAGCCATGACTGGCCAGGATCTCATTTCGCATCAGCCTGAGCGACGACTTCCGATAATGCCCCAAGGTACAACGGTTCAGCATCGCCATCGACGCGAAGTGCCAACGGCCTTGCTCCGGATCAGCATGATAGAGTGTCATGGTACGCCCCACCTTCGTAAACTGTCCATACTGATCCTTCTGACACTCATAGAGGTTCACCCCTGATGCCGTCGGTGTCGCATACCAAGTGCCGCTCAGGTCAGAGCCCGGGGCGATGGTGATAATATTCAGCGCCTGGTCATTCAGGCTCTCCACCTCGTAATCCACGCGAACCCCTCTGAAAGTAATATCCAACTGTCCGATCGTCACGCGCTCCCGATTGTCAGGTTCACCCGCTTTTGGAGCCGGACCAATCGCATACTTCCCGCAACACTCAGGAATCACAAACCACTTGGAATTATGTAGCGGCGAGTCAAAAGTCCAAAACATGGCATTCTCTATCCTGCCCTTCTCATCGTAGAAGATCACCACCTTCAGGCCCTCCTGGTTCTTCACCACCACCTTTGCCCCCTGGGGCACGATCTGCGGATTCTCGCCCACTGACTCCGGTGCAGCAGCATAGGAATACTGATTCGTGCCATTCGGTTTCAGCTCGAAAGCCAGCGTCTCCCCCTCATGCACCGATGTCATTTGGATCTTGGCTGGGGTCGCATAAGCCTCAAACTGTCCCCAACCGATGTTCCACTGTGAACCAGTTACCACTTTCTGTCCAGCCTGCCCAATCTGAGCAAAACCATTCACGACCGTCCATAACAAGACTGCTACTAAAAGAATCCTCTGTTTCATACCACAAATCATTTTTCTTGGTGCAAAGATAAATAAAAAATCCCAAAACGCAATGCGCTTTGGGAAATTTTCACTATTCTATGTATTCTCTCGGATATTCATCGACGGCGGACAATCGTACATCACGCGGGCATGGTTGGTGCGGATGAGCTGGCTTTCCAGACATTGGCCGGATACGCGGTCGATGATGTCGCGATAGACCTCGCCATTACGATAGACCACCCCTTTCTCTCGCGAGAAGAATTCGTTTTCAGCATGAATGTGGAAGGTGTGAGGCTGCTGTTCCGTGGCCCGCAACTCGCCGCAGAGATATTCTTCGGTTGTCCAAAGTCGGAGCTGATAGGTGTTCTGAGTGTCGTTACGGAACCGATAGTCAATGTAGTTGTAGGAGATGCTGGTGCCAGTACCGAAAGGAATCTGGCGTCCGAAGTCTGGAAAGAGATCGAGTCCGTCGTGGTGATGATGTTCCGTGATGGTCAGTTCGCTGTGCAGCACGAGCCAGTGGATCAGGTTTGACAGCTGGCATAGGCCACCACCGATGCCCTGAGAGGGTTGACCCTTGGCGATGGTAAGTCCCTCTTTGTAACCTTTTCTTTTAGTAGTGCGCCCGATGAGCTTCCAAACGGAGAATGTCTCGCCAGGACGAATCACCAGCCCGTTGATGTGCTTTACTGCCAAGGCCAGATTCGTTGCCTTGTTCTCCTGTAACTGCATATTCACATTGCCCAATCTGCGACGGATGAGCGAGTTGTGGCGATAGACCAACACGGGGAATGATGCTTCAGTGCGCTCAACGGCAAACTGGGTTTTGTGCAACAAGTCCTGAACATGCCGCTTGAGGATTTCCTTCTCCATCGAAAGCCGATAGGTGAAGGGGGATAACTCACAAAACAATTTCCGTTTCATATCATATACAACGGCAAAGATAGTGATTTTCAGGAATATTTTCGTCATTTTACTCTCATAATTAACAATTGTTGATTCTTGTCGCGATTCGCGCTATTTCTTTAGCAAAGGAATTGCTATTAATCAAAAAAATGCCATCTAAAGCAGAATTATGATGTGAGGGAGCATGCTGTTATGTCATTTGCTATGTACCTTTGCACCCATGATTGTTGCAAATATGAGTCTCCATGAGGTTTATGACACACTCATGGATGAGATGCAGAAACTGGACTGGAAACGCGACGCCCTTCTCCCGAAAGCAGTCAAGGAGATGAATAGGCAAATGAGTTTTCAGAGCTATGTGATGTATGACTACAAGTTGCCATCATCCAACAACCAGTATATCATCTATTTCTATCGGGAATACCCATTCGGCCCTGTTCTCTCAGCGTATCTCTGTGTGATGTACGATGACAGCAAGCGGTTCATCATCAAGTGGACAGACTGGCGTAAACCTGCTATTCATGTGTTTACAAGCCATTTCCTGCAACGCTATAAGGAACGCTTCCTGAAACTGCCAGATTTGACGGCCAACGAGGCTGTGGTCAGATTCCTCACGCGTAATCAAGACTTAAAGCCCATGGCTATTGACGAACGTATCAATAAACACGTTAAGAAGTACGGTGAGTTTGCCGGGGAAGGGTTTCTGGCAAATGATGGCTTTTGCTTCAAGTTGTCAGGCATAGAGCATCAAACGGGTAAAGCACCAGTAGAAATAAGTTTCTTCACAACCTTCATGCCGCTATCAGATATGTCGAAGAGCCAACAAGAAGCCATCTTTGAGGAGTGCATGAAGGATATTGATAATTTAAAATATTGAAACTCTCACAAAAGCAACACGCGGCGTAACAGTCATACCCAGTTCCTCGACGACATCATGCTCTTCCAGTCGTTCTCAGGCGACGCTGCTAGTCTTTTGCTAGTTCTTTTCGCATCTCCTGCCCTATTTTGTTCCAATATGGTAGGTGTTTCAGGGTGGAGCGTACGGGTTGTACGTGCCACAGCATCAGGAACAACAGGAACAGACAGCCCATCAAGCAGGTGGTGCCATAAAGATACTTTACGGCCTGCATAATGCTCTGTGTGGCGTCTATCGGCACACCGCGAGCCAGGTTGTCGGCTATGTGATAGCGCATCAGATAGCTGTAGATGCCTCCGCTGATGCTATCTACCACGCCGTTGCGGATGAATGCGGCTATCGTCAGGCTCATAAAGAAATTCTGGAATGGCATCAACTCCTCGAGATAGATGGTAAGCACGCAGAAGAAGATGGCGTAGCCGAAGGTGCGCACAAAGGTAGGTGCATAGAGTCGTTCGATATTCAGTTCGGGTGTGATGTAGAAGTACATCATCACCTGATAAGCCAGCATCAGCGCAAAACCGATGGTGAGCAGCGGTGTATACTTCAGGCGCAGCATCTTCATCCACCATGGCATACATGAATAAATATCAGTCAGATGACTATCGGCGCGAGGAACTGATACGTATCATCGAGTACTCTGTAGAGAAGTTGACATTAGCCGAGTTAGAGGCTTTATATTACGATATGACAACAAAGTCCTATATTAACGACTGACCATCTTTTGATAAGCCAACCTTTCGTCACCTGACTGTAGATAAATGATGCCGCAATAAGTGAAGCCTTGCTTTAGGATGTTGTGCTGCATGATTTTGTTGTCACGATGGGTGTCTATACGGATGTTTGTATCATGTGAGAAGCAGAAATCCATGATGCTACTGAAGATGCCGTGAGCATCTGGATAACTGGCAATGCGATGTACTACATGATAAGGTTGTGTATCATCAAGCCATTCACCATCATAGATTTTGGTGTATGTTGTTTCTGGGGATTGTAGGAAAGCAAAGTAGCCAACGATCTTGCCACCGTCCTCAATGACAAAACCGCCATTTCGTTCCAAATCAGCCGTAATGACGGCCTCCGACGGGTAGCCTTCTCCCCATTGGTGCATATTGCCGGACTTCCGCATTATCTTCTTTGCAGCATCCATGACTATCATAATATCAGCCATATCCGACGGTTGGGCTTCTCTGATAATCCTACTCATGCCATTCTGCCATATATATCCCTTCATGGTTGCGCCAAGGATTTATTATCTTCTTGCCCTTTGGGCGAAGATTCTCACGTTCGGCAGAATGAGCGAGCTCACTCTGCTCTCTCTTAATCGAATCTTTCATTGTATTTCCTCTAATTCACCAGTTTCTGAATCAATGATAAACCCACGAACCACAATATCCTTCGGCACCAGCGGATGGGTCTTGATGGTTTCAACGGTTTTGCGGACGGAGGTCGGTGTGTCCTTGAATCCTTCAAGCCACTGGTCAAGGTCAATACCACACTTACGGATGGTGTTGAGCGTTTCATCTGTCACGCCACGAGCAATCATCTCGTGGTGGAAATGGTCGTAACTCATGTGGCAGGCTCCGCAATGCGAGTGTGCCACCACCATGATTTCCTTTACACCCAATTCGTAGATGGCGACTATCAGGCTTCGCATGGCTGAATCAAAGGCAGAGATAACCAAGCCACCTGCGTTCTTGATAATTTTCGCATCACCGTTCTTCAGACCAAGTGCTGCAGGCAATAGTTCTGTCAGTCTGGTGTCCATACACGACAGTACAGCCAGCTTCTTGTCGGGGTACTTGTCGGTCAGATATTTCTCGTAGCCTTTTTGAGCCACAAATGTCTTGTTGAATTCAATAATCTGGTCTATCATATCACAAAACATATTAAATCTGCGTGTAAAGGTACGAAAAAAAGGAGAATATTTCGTAACTTTGTGCCCAA
>Ga0265300_10000624_pt1 | contig 37179 bp, 30 predicted proteins | sample AusTroGonzalo_MG_FD_193482 | JGI IMG/M metagenome (GOLD analysis project Ga0265300, IMG submission 193482) | Bovine rumen microbial communities from tropical cattle in Woodstock, Queensland, Australia - Gonzalo_03 | ecosystem: Host-associated > Mammals > Digestive system > Stomach > Rumen ...
GAGCGTTCTCCTTACGTCGGAATGAAATTGAGTCTATCTTGGGAACCGCTGCTGATTGGGCTGAGTTTGACAAGGATTGCTCAATCACCTTGAGTCGTGATTTCAATCTTGATGATGCGAAGTCTTACCCTACGGCCTATGAGTGGTTGCTGAAAAAGGCAATAAGCTTCAAATTAGCCTACGAGAAAGGCTTGGTTTTGATTAAAGAGCCCATAACGCCTGTATCTTCAGTAGATGAAGAAACAGAAGATTCAAGTCAGAATTCCGAGCAGAAAAAGACTCGCCCGCGTTTCCGCTTCAGCATGGTCGGAATTCAGATAGGAGAAGAGCTGACGTTCGTGCCTACAGGCATTAAGGTTCGGGTCGCATCTGATGACCAGATTGAATATCAGGGCCGTCTTTTCAAGCTTTCTCCCTTCACTGGAACCTTTATGCCGGAGGATAAACGCAACACAAGCGGCTCGTACCAAGGAGCGAAATTTTTCTCCTATAAGGGTAAGATACTTGATGATATTCGTTCCGAAATCGAAGCACAATAAAATATGTACGAGTATAAAAACGTCGCTGAGTTCGAAGACTCAACCGTGGCCATCTCCTACAAGCCCCTGGATAAGTCTGGCTCCGGATACCAGAGCGAGGCTCAGATGGAGAAACGACTTATCGAGCAGCTCTGCACCCAGGGTTATGACTATCTCCCCATCCACACGGAAGCGGAGCTGGTGGCTAACCTCCGTCGTCAGCTGGAGAAGCTCAATGACGTCACCTTCTCCGACGGTGAGTGGGAGCGCTTCTTCACGACGGAACTAGCCCGTCCGACGGCAGGCATCATCGAGAAGACGAAGATGCTCCAGGAGAGCGACACGGCTATCTCATGCCTGATGGACGACGGCTCCAAGAAGAACATCCGCCTTCTCGACAAGAAAAGCATCTTCCGGAACAGCACCCAGGTCATCAACCAGTATGTCCCGGAGGGCGGTTCCCGAGCGAACCGTTACGACGTCACCATCCTTGTCAACGGCCTCCCGATGGTTCATGTCGAGCTCAAGCGCCGTGGAGAGAATATCCGCCAGGCCTTCAACCAGATCAATCGCTACGGCCGGGAGTCGTTCTGGGCCGGCAATGGCCTTTTCGAGTACGTGCAGATTTTCGTAATCAGCAACGGCACCTACACGAAGTACTACTCCAACACGACACGCGAGAGACGTGTCAAAGAGGCCCAAAAGGAAGCCTGGAAGCCTTCGAAGAACAATACCAGTAACTCTTTTGAGTTTACATCCTTCTGGGCCGATGCCAAGAACCGTAATATCCCCGATATAGAGGACTTCACGGCCACGTTCTTCTCCCGCAACACGCTGCTTAATGTCCTGACGAAGTACTGCGTCTTTACCGTCGATCAGGCTCTTTTAGTGATGCGTCCGTATCAGATTGCAGCCACAGAGGCCATCGTCCGCCGTGTTGAGAAGGCAACCAACTACAAGGAGTGGGGCTCCATCAAGGGCGGCGGTCATATCTGGCATGCGACTGGATCCGGAAAGACGCTAACCTCGTACAAGACGGCACGTCTGATATCGTCCATGGAGGGCATCGACAAGGTCCTTTTCGTTGTTGACCGTAAGGACCTCGATTACCAGACCATGAAGGAGTACAACCGTTTCGAGGAGAATGCCGTGAACTGCAACCGCAATACGGTTGTCCTGCAGAAACACCTGGAGAATCCTTCCATCCGCATCATGGTGACGACCATCCAGAAGCTATCGGTGTTCATTAAGAAGAATCCGCAGCACGATATCTACGGTAAGCACGTTGTCCTTATCTTCGACGAATGTCACCGTAGCCAGTTCGGCGAGATGCACGCGGCCATCGTCAAGAAGTTCAAGAAGTACCATATCTTCGGTTTCACCGGAACGCCCATCTTTCCCCAGAACGCCACGTCTCGTAAGGGTATGATGCTCACGACTGAGCAGACCTTCGGAGACCGGCTACATACATACACCATCATGAACGCCATTGAGGACGGAAACGTCCTGAAGTTCAAGGTGGAATACAACAAGACCTTCCACGCCGCCGACGGGATTTCTGATGAGCTGGTGGCCGCCATCGACAAGGAAGCCGTCCTGTTGGCGCCGGAGCGCATTCACCAGGTGACAGCGTACATCCTGGAGCACTTTGCCCAGAAGACCAAGCAGGACAAGGCGTACGAGTTCCGCCGCACCCTCAATATCACTGAAGCCATCCGTAAGCGCGTCTCTGAGACCTCTGAGAGCTCCCGTATCCGGGGCTTCAACTCCATCTTCGCCACGCAGTCCATCGACGCCGCGAAGCTCTACTATGCCGAGTTCAAGAAGCAGCAGGAGACTCTCCCTGAGGCCAAGCGCCTAAAGGTCGGTCTAATCTACAGCTATGGGGCCAACGAAGCCCTTTCTGAGGACTTTGAGGATGAAGAGAACTCCGAGTCCACCTTCGGACTGGATCAGTCCTCCAGAGACTTCCTGGACGGCGCCATCGCCGATTACAACGCGATGTTCGGCACAAGCTACGACACCTCCGACAAGGAGTTCGAGAATTACTACAAGGATGTCTCCTTGAGGATGAAGAATAAGGAGCTGGACATCCTCATTGTCGTCAACATGTTCCTGACGGGATTTGACGCTACGACGCTGAACACGCTCTGGGTGGACAAGAACCTCCGACTTCATGGCCTCATCCAGGCCTACTCCCGCACGAACCGCATCCTGAACTCCGTCAAGGCCTTCGGCAATATCGTCTGCTTCCGCGACCTCAGCCAGCAGACGGACGACGCTCTGGCCCTGTTCGGCAACCGCGACGCCGGCGGGGTTATCCTCCTCCGCTCTTTCAACGACTACCTGAACGGATATATTGATGAGAAGGGTAAGGAACGCAAAGGCTACTTCGAAATGGTGGATATCCTCCGGACAGATTTTCCCAACGCAGGCCGTGATATTGTCGGTGAAGAGCAGGAGAAACGCTTCATCACGGTTTACAATGCTATCCTGCGTCTGAGGAACATCCTTACGAGCTTCGATGAGTTCGCCGAAGCCGATGTCCTTGATGAACGGGAGCTGCAAGACTACGCCAGCACCTACCAGGACCTCCATGACAAGTACACCCGGGAAGAAAAGGCTGAGAAAACCAACGTTCTGGACGATATCGTCTTTGAGATGGAGTTGATTCGCCAAATCGAGGTAAATATCGACTACATCCTCTTCCTGGTGGAGAAATACAAAGATTCCGGCAAGCAGGACCGTGAGATTATCGCGGATATCCGACGTAAGGTCGCATCAAGCCCGAACCTGCGCAACAAGAAGGATCTTATCGAGGCTTTCATTGAGAGCCTCAATCCGGAAGTGGATTCCGTCACGGAAGAGTGGCTGCGCTTCATTGAGAACGCCAAACGACAGGAACTGGAGGCCATCATCTCTGAAGAGGGACTGAAGGCCCAGGAGACCATCGCCTACATCAACAAATGCTTCCGCGAGGGTGAAATTAAGGAGACCGGCACGGAGATCACGAAGATCCTCCCCCCTATCCCCCTCTTCACCGCCAAACGTGACAGTCAAGAGAAGAAGGCCAGCGTCATCCGGCGCCTGAAGGCATTCTTTGACCGGTTCTTCGATATATCGTTAACAGAGATTAAATCCGACTAGCGCAGCCTCTACCCGAGCTTTGCCTCCATGTAGTCATTCAGGTACTTCCAATAGGGACTCGCCTCTTCCAGGACAGCCTTGAAGGCGGCCGCTCCCCTCTCCCGAATGAACTGGTCTGGATCCGTAGGCTCTGGCAGTGATGCAATGTAGATATCTTCAAAAGACGGATTCACATCCTTGATGGTGTGAACGCTTTTCATGATGTGTTCATGACGAGAAGCGAAGTCAGCTTCTCCGGTATCCTTGTCTGCGTCGAGATCCAGGCAGAGGGTGATCCTACTCACTCCCCTTCTGAATGCATCCTCAATCTGTTTACGACGTTCTCCGGAGATTTCAGAACCTCCAAGGGAAACCACGGTGCCGACGTTGACGGATGTCGCTTTCAGGGCATCTATTTCCCCTTCCACGACTATGATGTTCCCGTCCGTTAACTTCTCAGGGATGTTGAAGAACAGGGATTTGCGGTCCAGTCCGCGGTTGGCAAGGTACTTGGGGCCGTCCCACTCCCCTATTCGTCTGAAAAGGAAGCCGCGTATTTCTCCGGCGCATACGTAAGGAATGGCCAACGTGAAGATTCTTCCGACGACCGTCTGCCCGTCACTGCTGCGAACCCCGCAGGCCTCTTCGAAGTCCTCTATGGAGTATCCTTCATTTAGCGTGAAGTGGCGGATAACCTCGTTCCAGGAAGGAACAAAACCAAAACTAAGATTGCGAATCTGCTCGTTTGTGAAGCCGCGGGAGCGTAGGTAGTTGCGTACGGAACTCGCCTTACGATCGCCGATGTCCCAGAGGGCGGCCATGAAGTAATCGCGCATCGAGGATAAGAGCTTACGGCGTTCCAAGCTACGGGACCTCATCTCCATGACCTTCTTGGAATCAGGGCGGGGCATATCCAGGAAGAACATCTCATCCACCAGGGAAAAAACCTCATAGACGCTCTTCAGGCCCTTGTCCTGCATGAGCTTATCCACGACACTAATCCCGTCGGACCACTCCCCCTGCTCGCGGAAGGTCATATCAGAACGATAGACGACCGTCTTTTCGGCGTTGCGCCTCTTCGGGAGGGACAAGTCCATCTTGTAGCGTGATGCCCAGTGATCCTTTGGCGTACGGGGCTGGATACGGCGGAAAGCATACTTCGGGAAGACTCGGTCGAGGTTTTCATATAACGCCGGTCTACCTATTGTATCTTGCCATTCGCGCAGTATCTGGATGTAATCCTGGTCCATAGCAACAAAGTTAATGATTTTTAAGAAAAAATCATTTTATGGGCAGGCAAATAAGCGGACGAAGAAATAGGCGTTTGTTTTAACGCATATACTCCCCTTTCATTCTTAAATACAATAATACAATAATACAATAATTCGGTAATTAAATAATTGTTGCATTATTGGCGGGGACTAGGCTCGTCAGTAGAGGGGGCGTGAATTTCATATAATAATAAATAATGCTTGAATTAATGTATTCAATAAGATAATAATTCAATAATACAAGAATTATTGCTATCCCTTTTGGAGAAGACGTCAGATAGATGATGGTTCAAACTGAAGGTACGAGACAAGCAGGATGGGCTATTCAATGCGAAAGAGATATAGAGAAGAAGCATGAATTAGTCCCCATCGGGGAAGAAAGCTTTCACAGAACAAAGCATAATTAAACATATAACAGATTAGCAATATTTAAATAATTATTGCTTTGTTGTTTTAGTGCATTAAATAATTATTGCGTTTAATATTTCAATAAATTAATATCATATAAACAAGTATTAAATAATATAATAATTCAATAATACAATAATTATTATACATGCAATTTCCAGCACACACGGGTGTATAGAGGTACATCCAAATAATATAAAAGTAAAGAATACGGCCATCTGTATCTATATCATGTTGTTAAATTATAATAATTCAATAATTATTATTTTAAATAAGGTAACAATTAAATAATGCAATAATTAAATAACTATTAAACAAGTTAGAGAGTCGATAACAAAAAAAACAGCCGGTAGAAAGCCGACTGTTAGAAGGGTAGGGGAGTGTAGGAAAAACTAAAGGATACCCTTGTGTTTGTCGAAGTACTCGTCCAGGGCCTGGTTGATGATAGCCTTCGCGGACATCCCTGTCTTGAAGCTGGCGGTCTTTAACTTCGTAAGGAGATCGTTGCGGAGGTAAACGGTATAGGCCTTATGGTCATCTCTGAGAGCAGGTTTCTTATCGCGAACGGCAGCCTTCTTGGCTCCAATAGGGGAGAGGGCTGGCGCAGCGGGTTCTTCGTTCGTTGAATTGTCGCGGATGTCCACTGTTGTTTCGCTGATCTTCGGCATACCAATCATCTTATTGGCGAAGTCGGCAAACGGATCTTTCTTTGCCATAGTTATTATAGATTTTATTCGTTATCTTTTTTGCTTTCGGTAATAACCCTCAGGGCCAATGATTTAGCCACTTCTACATACTGCTGAGTAGACTTCGAGTTGGGATCAATGTCGAAGATACTCTTACGAGAGGAAGTTGCCTGGGCGATACGGGTAGCCTTGGTGATCACCGGCTCAATGATGCGGATCTGAGGATCCTCCCTCAGAAGGCGGAGGAAGAGCTCAGAGTTCTTATTACGTTCATACTTGGTAATGATTGTACCGGCGAGCTGAAGATTCGTATTCAATCTGGCCGTAGTACTGACATGATGAAAGAGCTTGTAAATCATCTTGAGGCCCTGATACGACAGCTCGTCAGGAGTAGTGATCAACGTCACGAAATCACTGGCGATAAAAGCATTATATGCAATATTTCCAAGAGCCGGGGGGCAGTCGATGAGGATAAAGTCATATTCAGGACGGACTTTCTTCACTACCAAATCATCCAGAAGGTACAGATGTTCAGGCATTGCCGCGGTCGAAGAGTCAAACGTTGCCAATGACAGGTCCGCCGGTATCAGATCGATGTTCTCCGTGACTTTCTCGATGGGCAAGACGCCGGGGGTGAGGAAGCAGTCCATGATGGTAAGTTCGCGAGAGGTAGGCTCGAAATCACCCGAAAGGAGTGTCAAGTTCGCCTGGCTGTCGAGGTCTATCAGAAGGACCTTCTTCTTCATTCTCGCAAAGGCCTGGGCCATAATGAGGGTGGTCGTCGTCTTGCCGACACCGCCCTTGTTGTTCGCGAAAGAGATTACGATTGCCATTTCATTAAATATTATCTACGGACAAAGATAAGCACAATAATTCAATAATGCAATAATACAATAGTCAATATACGAAAAAAGTTGACTATAAAGTATTCTGTAACGGAATTCTATTAAATAATTTAATAATACAATAATTATTATTTTGGGAAGAAACAGGGGAGTATTCAGCTCAATAGGGGAGAGTAGCGAATTAATTAAAGGAGAAATAGAATACCGTATTTTTAAGAAACATAACTATTTGATATTCAGAGTAGTATTTGCAGAAATTCGGAATAAAAAAAGGAGGAAAAGAAGAAAGGCGTAATTCTTTCAGGAGAGAGCTGCCGGTTCCATCGTCTTCGGTAGTGTGCTAACCAGGGCGTGCCAAAGGTAAAAACTTCCATCTTGAGTATACCGGCAAGTAAATCCACTAAAGCAGGGGAGAGCAGGGAACTTGAGCCATATCAATGGGCTGATCAGCATGAGGGTTCTCCCTTACTCCCTCTCTTTCAATCGGCTTTTAGCATACATGTAGGGGCATTAATTTCGGGGCCCAAAAACTCGCAGGCAGAATTAAGCGAGACCAGGAATACCATTAATGATTAAAGGGAGAAAAAGAAGAAAACTCGTTAAAATAATAGCACCCGGTGACGGCAGGAAAGCGGCCTGAATGGATTTCTGCGTTAATCAGGCGTTTGCTTGAGTTCTCGTCGCGGATTATTGCGAGTACTGGAATACTTATAGACTTAATAAAGGGAGAAAAAGAAGAAAATTAACATCAAAAAGCAGCTGAAATCCGGTTCCAACCTACTTCAAAAACCCATTCCCAGGGCCTGAGCGGTATATAACGAGTTCTGGAATATCGCTTTAACGAATAAAGGGAGTTCTGGAAGAATGTTTCGGATGACTACGTGACGTTGAACGAATGAAAAACTAGGGCACAGATGTATAAGAGACCGTATTTATCGAAAAACAGTAATAAAGCGAGTTGAAGAATACTCACTTCTATATTAAAAGGAGAAATGGAAGAAAAAATCTCAAAATGGAGGGTTCCAGATCTCCATACACGGCCGGCAGTTATTCTCTAAAGGGATTATCTCAGAGTTGTCTTCTGTTGCAGAAGCACACCGTTCTCAGTGTACAATGCTGCACCGGGGCGTCTTTCTCTTTGAGACGCTCAGCGATGTTCTTTCGTCTTCCTTGTGGTTTGTATTTGTTTAAAAGTGACAATTCTAACTAATGTTTAACGTGATTTCATTGACGTGCTTCTAATCCTTTTAGACTAAATGACTTATATCACAATGTTTATCAGAAAATAAAGAGGAATGGAAGAGGTTGGGGGAGTTTTTGAGGGGTCCAGAATTGTAATTATGGGAGTTTCTGAGGGGCAAAGGGGAAATAAAGGACATTTGGAAGAATATCTCAGTCCCCGGCGGTGTTCTGTGGTCGTTCCAGGTCTTTTCATGACGCCAAATTGTTCTTCTATAATTAAAGGAGAAATGGATGAGTTTTTGAACTTGCTTTTGAGGTAGATGACCGGATGGATGTCAGAAGGGTGTTTTTCCTTTACCTGTTCGGTTTGATTTTGTTTAAAATGGACATGGTTATGAGTATGTTAACTGGTAAATTCCAGTATCGTTTTATTCTTTTGAGAATTAGCGTTTTACGCGCCGTAAATTATCCTTTAAAAAGGAGATATAGAGGAGTGATAAGGATGAATTGAGGAGTGTATTTCTGCTATTGAGGGAGTTTTTGAAGAATGTTACTGGTTTATAAGGAGAAATGGAGGAAAAGAGCCCTGGAATCCTAATTAAAGGAGAAATAGAAGAATTACTTTCCTTTTTTTGTTTGGAACTAATTATTTTCTCTTTATCTTTGTCCCCGGACCAAGTTTTATCACATCCCAGATGGCTGAAGACAGCGAGAAAATTGACGTTCCCCAGGACGGCGACATCCGTATTGACGATGGCGAGCAGGCTCCCTTGATATCCAATGAGCTGGTGCCCAAGAATGTCATCGAGTCATATGTTATCAGTGAGGCTCGTTATTCGATAGGCGTGTATGCCCACCGTCTTCTGATTCGTCTGATGGAGTCTGCCCAGAAATACATCTATGACATTGATTTCACCGACAGCCGTAGTTCCCGCAAGGTCGAGGTGGGGCAGTGGGGTGATGCTGAGATTATTCTACCCGTCCGTTCCATCCTTTTCGACGATGACGACCGGAATTACGACAAGGCCCGTTCAGCTGTCGAGGAGCTCATGTCCAAGTTTATTTCCTACGACGACGGAGAGACTTACCGGGCGACGCAGATCCTCAATGAGGTGGAGATGTCCCGCCTGAAGGGTCGTATGGTAATCCGTGTGAATCGCAATCTGTGGCGTGCGATGTTGGATTTCTCGAAGGGATACAGGACCATTGACATGGAGACTATTCTTCGTCTTCGCAGTTCTTATGCCATGCGTCTTTACTCTCTGGTGGCCAAGTCCAAGACGCCTCTGACCTACACTATCCAGCAGCTGCGTGCGATGTGGGAGCTCCAGGACAAATACAAGGCCACGAAGGATTTCATCCGGAATACGATTGCCCAGGCGAAGGAGGAGTTGGACCGCAGCAGCCAGTATTCCTTCGATTACATTTTAAATTGTTCCAAGTCTGATCCCATCAACCAGGGGAGGCGTGGTCGACTGAGTGTCACATCCATCACTTTCTATCCCAAGCAGCGGATTGTCAACGCGAAGACGAGTGAACTTCGTCGTCAGATTTCCCCGTCGATGATGCTGGGAGCGGAGGCTGTGGACATATTGAAGCACAAGTTCGGATTCGATTCCAAGGGTCTGCAGAATAACATGGATCTTTTCGACATAGCCAACAGGTACGACGAGCTTTTGCCGTTTCTGGACAAAGTTTCGCCGGCGGCTCAGCGTGCGAAGAACCCTCAAGGATACGTCATTGCTGCTCTCCGCAAGCACCTGAAGGAGGATTGTGGCATCGACGTGGAAGCGGAGTCGGAGTTACGTGATGGCGCGTCATCGCCGTCATTCGGCCAGTAGTGGTTGTTTGTCAGGACGAGCCCGGGGGTCGGGAACCTGGGTCTGTGGTCGAGATTTGGAAAAATAAAAAATCGTTTTTACCTTTGTGACGCAGGGAAGTGATGAGCCCTGCGTGATGAATTAAGACTAAGAAGGACACAGCGCTACGTGTCCTTCTTTTTTTGTTCCCGTCGAATCCCAACATTTTTGCGAAAATCCGTCCCGCCACCTCAGCCTCAACGCCCCTCCTCCCCTTCATTGTCTCTCACCCCGTTCAGGGTACCCGCTAAATGAAAATCCAAAATAATTTACATTTTGATTTGGAAATCTATAAAAAAGCGGTAAATTTGCTGGTGCTATGACGAAACAAGAGATCCTTTTGGGTTTCCTTCAGGGCAACCTTGAACGGGGAACCATATTTTTCACCGAGGATTGCATCCCCTGTGGGCTTCCTCCTCGGGATATCCGCCTATACTTGTCCGCCCTCATCCAGGACGCCACGGTGGTGCGCCTTGCACGGGGTATCTTCCTGTGGCCATCCCATGACGAGGTCACCGGCCGGATCCGGATGCCCTCCCCGGAGCTGATCGCCCACAGGGTTGCCCAGCGGGAGCACATCGAGTTGGTTCCCTGTGAGGACCAGTGCGCCTTCCTGGTGGGGCTCACCAGCGTGCAGACGTCGCCCCTGCATTTCATCACCAACGGGGGAGACCGCGTCATCAATCTGCAGAACGGCCGCAAGCTGGTTTTCCGGCGCCGCGACGAGGCGCGTCTGTTCACCATCAAATCGAAACCCATGCAGCGGCTCACCCTCGGGATGCGCGCCCTGGGGAAAGACCGGATTGGTTTCCCGGAGAAGCGGCGCATCGCGGAGATCTTGGGTGACATCTCGGACGACGATTTTGTGGATGCCCTTTGGAAGACACCCGAATGGGTTCGTAATATTTTGGTTGACCTAAGAGGGTAACATTATGTGGTGGGTCTTGTCACCTACAAAAAAGGGGTAATTATATAGATTCCCGAATCCGATGACCTCTGATGGGAGTAATAACGGTGAAAGGGGAGTGGTGGAGAGATAACGATAAAATCGCAATACTATGAAGGTATCACTGATAAATAGGATCCTGTATCCGATGAGGTTGAGGCGGCTCAGGCGCTTCTGCCTCGCTCACTGGGACAGCTCGCTCGGACCAAACTACGGGCCGGAGCACTGGGAGAGAGTACGCGCCTTTGCACACCTGCTTACTCCCCTGGACACCGTGGACTTCATGGTCACGGACGCTTTCGCCTATCTGCACGATATCGAGAGGGTAAACGACCAGGCCGACCCGCTTCACGGACCTAGGGCCGCAGCTCTCGTCCGACGGATACGCCACACCTATCTCCACTACCTCAGTGACACCCAGATAGCCCTCCTGGCCAAGGCTTGCGAACTGCACTCCGTCGCACTGCGCACCGGAGAGTACATCATAGACGTCTGCTTCGACGCGGACCGTGAGGATCTCCTTCGACGCAGCATCGTCCCTGATCCCAGAATGATGGCCACACACCTGGGCGCCGACTTTGTGGCAAGCGACGACTATCTCAAATTCTGGGCGAAACTAAGGGATGCCATGGCCGGGGGACGCGCCGTCCTTCCGGAATTATAGGTATATTTGCACTACGACACGATATGGAGAAACTTCCTGAGATTATCGCACGGAGCGGCCGCGGCCAGCTCACCGCCGGAGAAACGACCTCCTGGCGGGAGGCCCTCGCAGCCTTTCTCCTCAACCTCGACGTAAAGGATGCCACCAAGAACCAGTACCGGAAGGCGCTGACCCTCTTCTTCAACTGGACCGACGTCCATGACATCCCCCTGTCCGACATCTCCCGCGCCGATATCCTCGACTACCGTAAGGAGCTCCTCGAGGGGCAGCGACAGCTCACCAGCCAGACGGTGGCCGCCTACATCGTCGCCATACGACGGTTCTACTCCTGGGCCGAGGCCGAGAGGCTTTACCCCAACGTCGCCCACGGAGTCAAATCCCCGAAAGTGAAGCGCGAGTTCATCAAGCAGCATCTCACTATCGACGAGTGCCGCGACATGCTCGACAAGCTCATCGAGGATATCGACAACAAGGTACGCCGGCGCGCGTTCAGCAACTCACGCGAGAACGGCCTCCGGGACTACGCCATGGTCAACCTCATCCTAAGGACCGGGCTTCGTACCGTTGAGGTTTCCCGCCTTGACATCGGGGATATCACCGAGCGACGACGCAAGCGCGTCCTCACGGTCTGGGGCAAGGGACGCGACACCAAGGACGACTACGTCCCCCTCTCTTCCAAGGCCCTGCAGCCGGTAGACGAGTACCTCTCAACCAGGCCTGGGGCCGCTCCGGAGGAGCCACTGTTCATCTGTGAGGGCTACGGCTCCCGGGGACGGCGCCTCTCCGCACGGCGCATCCAGGCGATCTGCAAGGCGGCCATGCGCGGCATCGGCCTCGATGGCCACGAGTTCTCAGCTCACTCGCTCCGACATACCTGCGCCGTCACGCTCATCCAGTCCGGCGCCAGCGCCTACGACGTACAGAAATTCCTCAGGCACGCGTCCATCGACGTGACCGAGATCTACCTGCGTAGCATCGAGGAGGACCTGCGCCTGGGACGTTCGCCGGAGGCATTACTCGATAAGGCATTTTAGAAATCAAACATCATATCATGACATACGACATCAAGACACTTCAGGGCATCGCCCAGCTGACAACCGACTGGGCGGACAGGCGTGAGGACTTCTATAACTACGCCTGCAGCAACGGCGGCGAACGCTGGACCGAGGAATCGTTCCGCAACTACATGTTCTTCGAGTACATCAAGAACGACACCCCCATCACCCTCCGCCTGTACAGCCTTGACCGGGAGAACCTCCGGATCCTTATCGACTACGTCAACAACCGCCTCATGTCCGGGATGGCCACACTCGTGGAGGAATTCTAAAGCGGCCGCTCCCTGAGAATCGCGTATTCGGGGAAGAGCCGTACGATTCAACGAAATAATCGATTCTCGGCAGCTCTGGCCAAGATGCTGCCGGCAACAGAAAAAGAGGATTCCCAAGCGGGTCCTCTTTTCTTTGAAAGGGAAGGGGAGAGGAACGGATTAACGGGCCTAGTGCGTTTGCTCCTTCAGTGTACCGTCCGGTCCGGGGAAACGGCAATACCAGGGAAAGCCGGAGCAGGGGAGTGACAGCCTCCATTCCTGGAGAGGGCCACGATAGAACCTCCGGCAGATGCCAGCCTCATTATACCGAGCCGCGGTAGTATTACAAAACTCGATAAATTCGTTTTGCGAAGGGAAATCCTTCTTCCTTGCAACAATCTCAAAGACGGCACCCGAGGGCCAGTCTCGGTCCTTGAAATTTAGGCACGAGAAAGCATCATCCAAGGATGGCTCCGGATATCCGGACCGGCCCAGGGACAGAGTATATCGAACCAGCCCGTGGCCGCAGCTCTCGTCCGGAACGAAGGTATGAACCCTGAAGTTTGAGAAGATGACGGTATTCTCATCCTCTTCCATTCTTGACGTCAGGATCCGGTCGAAGGATTCGCGACCGCTGGCCAGAACCCGGATAGTCCTGAAGCCCGTATCATGGGCGTAGGGCTTATTGATGTCAACCAGTACCGGCGGGTTCTTCCCTGACGGGTCGACGAAGGCAGCGTCGTGACGCTGGCCACCGGCCTCATAATCAATCGCGCACTCCGAATAGAGGGGCTTTAGGTCGTAAGTCTTCTTTTCGCAACGCCGGCAATGGCCATAGGTGGCAAAGGGACAGGTGGCGGAATTCCGGCACTCGGTGTGGACGTACTTCTTAATCTCAAAGACATCGCTCTCGTTCCAGCTCTCCTTTATGAGAAGCTGCGCCTGCCGCCTGGTCATGTAATCCGGACAGGCCTCGCACGGGATCGTCCTGTCAAAGCCGTAGACGAAAACCGAATCGGATTCCCGCAACGGCTCCTCTTTCAATCGAGTCAAATCCTGCATCGACTGCACCCGGAACACAACGATGGGAAAACCCGAACTATTCTTCTTGTCGGAATTCCTACTGGTGTTCCATATCTCCAGGAATAGGGGCTTATTGGTTCCGGTGTCATCAACCAGGCAGAGATCCGGGATAAAATCCCCGACCTTCTTCTCAACCAAGCAGGTCGAGTACCGCTCTTTCAGGTTGAACGCATGGACGGCCAGCCCCCGGCACTTACCATCGCTGACTCTGGAAAACACGCAGGTGTCCGCCTTCTCGCAGACAGATTCCGCAGTGAGGGTGAACTCGAACGGACCTTCACTATCCCACCTCTCTTTCAGCAGCCGCTCGGCCGTGGTGTGGATGTACCTGTCCCTGTCGCAGCTCTGGCCAGGCTTATGCGCGAAGCAGTGGCGATTGTGTTCACCAAGATAAGGGCGCATCTCCTTCTTGCAGTAAGGACAGATATAGCTGAACTCCAGGCGCCTATGCTTCATCGCATAAAGCGTCTCGATATACATAAGCTCCGGACCTCCGACATCCGCGAACGGATACTGGACGTTTCCCTCATGGGCCGGATGGATTGCTTCGTCGGGAATCATGTCATTTTTTCTTGTCTTTGTAAAAATAGGAATTCTTCCGGAAGAAGCCTCAACAAAACTCCCCTTTTTCCTTGCGTGGCGGTAAACCGAAGTTATCCGCCATGCAGGAAGAGTAGGGGAGTATCCCCAAAAATTGGGCAGATTCTACCTACTTCAACGACTCGCAATTGGGACGGAATCCGTCCGACCTTTTTGTTGACAAGGGGCAATTGCGTAGATATTCTTTATCAAGCTGACGGACTGGACTTGTCGATGAGTCCAGCAATACACCCTTTACCGTCTTAGTGCTTATCTCGTGCGAGTCTCTTTCTCATCTCTATTACCTGCTTATTGTGGTTGGCCATGGGCAAGATCCGGTATGGGAGTAACTGTTACAGAGTTATCACAGATATAAACTGTATGATTGACACCTATAATATATTAGGGTTATCATGCATATTATAATTTTAACTTATTCAGTATGCAAATACTTTTTTCTTTCGTTCTAAGAAAAAAGTTACATTTGTAGAAAATTTGATATATGAAGACGATTGCTTTCTTTAACGAAAAGGGTGGTACGGGGAAGACCTTGTACAACATGCTCTTTGCGTCATGGCTCAGATATGACATGAAACGTCAGGTGTATGTCGCTGATTTCGACTTTCCTTCATACCAATTCTTCAAGACGCGTCAGTATGAGATTGCCCTGATGCAGGATAATCCCAAATTCGCTAAGATGATTACATCTTCTCCCTACCCTCTCGTAAAGGTAGAGGGCAAGGACCACTATACGCCAGAGCAACTGCAACAGATCATCACGGATATCCGGAAGATGGACCAGAAGGAAGGATTCTATATTATGGACTTCCCAGGCCGTTTCACACCTGGATGTCCGGTACACGCCATCGCTACGGCGGGCCTCCTCGATCACATTATCTTTCCAATTGATTCTGACAGGCAGTCCAGAGCCTCTGCTATGTTCGTTAACGCCGTAGTCAATAGTGAGAAAGTACTTGCGCATAACGGCAAGGAGCACCAGGACGTGCTGGCCATGTGGAACCGGGAGACGCGTAACGAAAGAATCGGTAATCGGGACTTCTACGAGGATACCGAGAATCTATTCAAGGAACTGGGGATCCCCATTTGTAAGACCCGCGGCCGAGAGCTTCTCTCCTTCCGTCGCGACGGAGACACGTTTGGATTTGTTAGAAGCACCGTCTGCTACCCCAAGACCAATATCATGCGGAGTGCTCCATGGTTGGAAGATATCTTTAAAGAGATTCTCCAGCATATCGAGGAGGAACCGCAAGAAGAGCAAACCAATAAAGAATAAATATAATGTCAATCCAGTCCGCAAGAAATAACCTCACAAAGGCGAAAAACGCCGGCATTCTCAACGCCGCTCAGGCATGTGCATACCTGAAGGCGCTCCATAAACTGACCGGTAAATCGGAACAGTTCATACTCTCCGAGATGGTCGTAATGGGTGTGGAACACATTCCCGAGTATGTCCCGTATAAGGACATCGTGAAAGAAGGAATTGAAAAAGAAAACGAATAATACCATGACAAAGTTTACTGTCCTTATTATCGTTCTCGTCATCTTCTGCATAGTCACTGCAGTTGTATGGTTCGGAGGACGCAAAAAGAATCCAGCCAAAGCACTGAATGTTCGGCTTGATAAAAACTCTTCCATCACCATCACCCAGAACGAGGATAATTCAATCCAGGTGGCTTACTGTTCCTACGAGGATCGGCCGCGCGCGGCAGAGCTTTTCCCCGACCTTATTCCAGACCTCACCATTCAGGACGAACTTCTTGACCAGGACTTCTGGGAAAAGATGACCCGCATCCATGAGCTGCCCTTCGAAGAGCAGAAGAAGATGCGCGAAATGCTCGTTGCCCATGGCTTTTTAAAATATGCCGACGCAAACAAATTCGAGATGGATGCGCCAAAGGACGAAGACGGGAATCCGATTGCTCTTCCGCCGGATCCTGCTGATGACGAGTGTTATCAAAAGTTCTGGAATAAACCCTTTATCGCGTAATTACTTTAAAATTAACATATTATGAAGAGAATTAAAATTCGACTGAACTATCTCACTGCCGGTGCCATGCTTTTCCTCGGCGGCTTGATTGCCAAAGCCCAGACTCAAGACCCCGCACAGATTCTCAACGCAGGCATCAAAGGCCTGGCAAACAACGCCAAACCCTTCCTCCTGACGATGACGCTGCTCACCCTTATCTCCGGAGCCGTTTCCGTCTTCTGGGCCATGATCGACCGCAAGAACACCCAGGAAGGAGGCAACCAGCGCGTCATGTCCGCCGGCATCGCCCTTCTCATTGCTTTCATCGTCTTCCTGGTACTCTATCTGGCCGCGAACGCCATCGGCACCAACATCCAGTTCCAGTCCACGGGAGCTTAACTGCCATGAAGGTCCCCGTGTTCCGATCCCTCGACAGAACGAACAGTTTCCTGGGAATCAAAGGATCCTATCAGAGTTACTTCCTGATAGGTGTAGGCATCTGCTTCTTGCTTGGTTTTCTAGGCGGAGTTCTTATTGGGATTACTATGCTGGGCTTCCTCTTTGGGCTCATTCTCTCGGGTCTGTACTATATGTACCTCATTCATTTCCAATCGTTACACGACGAGAAGGAACGTGACATGATGATTGCGTCGGTTAAGACGCCAGAAATCATAAGAGTACATCCAATCCCTATCCATTCACTGCTGACTAAATTTACGATAAAAAGCCGTTAGCATCATGCGAACAACGCTTAAGAAGGTAGAATTTGATAAGGTCTTCCCCCTCCTCGGCATCTCCGAGGAGGGAGTGGCCATATCAAGGAAAGGTGCACTGACGCTTGGATGGGAGATTATCCTTCCCGTGATGTACACCCGTTCCGAGGAAGACTACGACGGGATGATTCACGCCATGGACTCCGCAATCCGAATACTCCCCGCGTGGTACACCGTCGTGCGGCAGGATATTTACACCTATGAATACTGGGCTCCGGATGAAGATTACCCGTCGGGATTCTTCGCCGAGTCGGAGAAGAGACACTTCATGGGCAGAAAATACCTCGTACACAAGGCTTATATCTTCGTGACGATGACCACGAAGGGACTCATAACGAAAAAAAGCTCTTATTCTGGTTTGTTCGGCATCGCCGACGGTTGTATCATCCCGGAACGGCCAGAATATGAACTCTTTTTGGCCAAGACGAAGGAATTCGCAGCCATCCTCACATCCGGAAGTGGAATTTCGCTTACACCCCTTTCCTTCAATGATTGGGCAGGTACACCCGAAAGCCCCGGTATCATCCATCGGTACATGTTTCTCGGTGAGAAAACAAATCACATGTCGGATTTCGAGCTGAGCAATGAATCTATCGGCTGCTTCGACAGAAAAGCCCAGGTATATAATCTCTATTCGTCGGAGAAACTCCCTCCGATAGTGAATTCAATTCGAAAGAACAACCTCCTATCAACTGAAGGGAACCCCGTCTACCAGTCTCTTGGAGCGGCCATCGGAGCCGCTGTTGACTGCGAGCACATCGTGAACAGTATTTTCGTCATCCCCGACCAGGCTGAAGAGAAAGCCCGCCTCGATGATGAGTTCAAGAAGATGAGAGCAGGCAATGAAGACGACGAGAATGCTATCTCCCAGAAGGAGATTCAATTATATAAGGAAAAGCTTATCAACGAGTCTCCCTATACCATTAAGGCGAACATCTCCATCATCGCGTGGGACATAGAAGAGAACTACGGCGCCATCGCTGGGAAAATAACCTCTGCCCTTTCAATGCTGGGGACCTCTGTCACAAGCCGCGTCAAGTACAACGCGCCGCTGCTGTGGTATGCCGGCATCCCCGGAAACGTATCTGAGATTGGGTCGGAGAATCTCATGACAATGGAGCTCTCATCTGCACTATGCTTCAATAACTGGGACACCTTCCAGCGGAATATAAAAGGCGGTACGCTCCGCATCTGCGACAGGAATAGGCACACCCCCATAGTATTCGATACACAGCATATTGCAATGAAAAGAGGATGGATTTACAACCTCAACGCATTCATTCTCGGGCCATCCGGCACAGGTAAGTCCTTCTTCATGAATTACTACCTCCGGAACGTCTATGACGCCGGAGGCAACTGTTTCCTCATCGACAGAGGTGACTCCTATGAACTTCTCTGCGCGGTCATCAACGAGGAATCTGGTGGCCGCGACGGCCAGTATATCTCCTGGGATGCAGAGCACCCCCTGAAGTTCAACCCCTTCATTGGATACAAAGAATGGCTTGATGAAAATGGTAATACCAAGGCTGATTCCATCGGAGCGAATTTCTTCATCTCAGTTCTCGAGACCATCTGGGCGCCCGTCGGTGGCTGGACCTCTGACACGGAGCCTATCCTCAAGCAAACAATCACGGATTTCCTTCGGAATGAAGTCCCTGAAATAGAAAAGGCCGGGAGGAAACCCATACTCCAAGACTATTATGTCTTCTTGAAAGACAAGATTGCGCCTCTTGTTGCCAAGAGCCGCTATTCCGTGCTTGGGAATACTGTCCACAAAGAAGACATTGACATTGGAAAGATGCTGAAGGCGCTCTCCGCATACTCTGTCGAAGGCGTCTATGGTTTCCTGCAGAACGAGGAGAACCCGGCCGATATCTTCACCAGCCGCTTCGTCGTGTTTGAGGTCACGGCCCTCTCTTCCGTGAAGGACGAGAAGTTCTACTCCCTGTGCATTCTCTTTATCATGCACCAGTTTGACATGAAGATGCGTCAGAAAGTAGAAGAGTTCGACGTCATGGTGATTGAAGAAGCCTGGAAGGCTATCTCCAACGAGACAATGGCACCTTACCTTCGTGAACTCTGGAAGACAGCTCGAAAGTTCAACACAAGCGCTGTCGTCGTAACGCAGTCCATGTCAGATATCCTCAGCTCCGATGTTATCAAAGACGCAATTCTCGCCAATTCTTCGACGAAAATCCTCCTGGATCAATCCGAAGCGAGGAAGAACTTTGATCCGATTGCTGACGCGCTCTCTCTGACCGCCAACGACCGCATGAAGATTTTCTCCATGAACATGAACAAAGATCCCCGTTATGAGTACCGCGATGTCTTCATCAAGCTTGGGGAAGGATTCTCAGACGTCTTTTCCACGGAGGCGTCTCCAGAAGAAGCAGTGGCGTTTGACTCGCGAAAGGAAGAGAAGGCTCCACATATCCGTCGCGCCAAGGAGCTCGGCTCCTATCGCGAGGCCATACGGGAATCTATCAAAATCAGACAATAAAAGCTATGCAAATACGTTCATTATTAGCAGCCATACTTCTAACTCTTACCAGCTTGCATCTTCATGCGCAGGCCGTAGCGGCCGTCGTAGATAATGCCGTTCCTCAGGAGGTACATGACACTTTCGCTATTGGTCAGCTCCTTGAGAACCTTCAAGAGATGTGGAAGCAGACGGATATCCAGGGAAACACTCTCCAGGAATTGTGGGATAGCAAAGACTACATGCGGGCCATGTATGAAGGCGCCAAGATGGTCAAGTCCTCTCCTCTTCTGGATGACGTCGTCGTCACAATGAACGACTACATCGCAAGCTACAACAACCTGATGGCCTACTATTCAAGTAAGCTTTCCTCCCCAAGAAGTCTCAACTCATTCTACGACGTCAGTCGGATGATGAGGGATGCCGAGGAGATGTCCTTGATGACAAAGAAACTGTATGAAGACTTCGATTTCATCTTCTCATACGTTTTTAACCCTACCAACTGGAAGGGGACCGAGATGCAGCGTTATGACCTTCTCAAAGACCTCTATAATCGCTTGGCCACGAAAAAGGCCATGTTGGAGATAACCATTACAACAGAACTCGCAGAGGATGATGAGGACGACTTAAACGAGGTCATTAACGCTCTTTTGGGCAAACAACTAGACACGTCGGTGGACATCAATACCCTACCCTACGATCTCCAATACATTAGTAACCTCAACAAAGCGACCCAGAAAGACTACGACGAAGCTGCTAAAAGTGTCTTGAATAGCATAGATAACGGTGACACCAAAGCTATAGAAAACGCCTCAAGGAAGGTACATAGCCTCCGCAAAACTGCGATCAACTTGGGTATGGTCTGTGTCATTCTTGTGACGGCTGCATACGTTCCCTATAATCTCTGGAAACTATCCACGGGTGAAATGCAGACCAAGGACGCATTCATCCGCATTGTCCTCGGTGTCATGGTAGGATTCCTCGCCTTACTCTTCTGGTTTTTAATATTTTAAGAAAATGTTTGAGCAGTTTTTAACCACAAATATAGCCCTCGGGATGAAGAACTTCTCGGAATATTTCGAGATGGCCATGATTGCTCTCCGTAAGGAGATTCCCGGGATGTTGAATCTAACAGCCTTGGCTTCGACCTTTGGTGCACTATTCGTTATCATCAGACTAATCCATCTGGTCAAGGAGATTGAGGGTGACGATGTGGTCGGTGGCCAGGGACACGTCGATCTTGCTGAATTCTTCCGCCCGGTCATCCTATTCTGCGCCATCCAAATTGCGGTCCCTCTTACTACAGCTCTCGACGCATTGGTCACGCCGACAACAGACGCCATCTATTCCAGGGCCGCGAAAGTGAGTATGTGGAATAGGACTAAGGATGATTTTACAGAGATAGGACAGAAGATTGATGCTAACGCTGCTCTTGGGTTCGACGCGGCCAACAAGACGCTCAAGGAGGCCCAAGAGACCAAGAATTCCAAGAAATTCTTCCAGGGAGCCGGCGACCTAGTCCAGTCTTTCCTTTATAAGATTCTTGCCTGGTGGCAGAATATCGCCAGCAGCTTCTGGAAAGCATTGGGCAACCTTGCTCTTTGGATATGCGGCATTGTCTACGATATCACCGGTGCAATGTTCTTGGTCATTGCCAACATAAACCTCTGTATCGTGGAAATCTTCCTTCCGTTCGCCCTGGCCTTTTCAATACTGAAGCCCTGGGAGAACGCCTGGCAGAAAGTAGTGGCAAACTGGATCTTCTTCTGCCTCTGGAGACCGTTGATTCGCGTCATCCAGATGATCATTGGAGCGATGATGTCCGTCATCGACTCTATCGGAGCACAGGATATCGTTACCCAGTCTAACGCCGTCGTAAGTATTGCAAACACCTTTGGGGCAAACGGCTTCGCAAGCTCCATTCTCACTATCATTGCCTTCCTTATGGGAATATTTGCCGTCATGCAAGTGCCCTCGCTGGCCAACACGGCTCTGTCTCTCGGCGCCACGGGCGACACGAATGGCTCTGATCCCATCCGTAGAACACTGAAGATGATTCCCGGAGTTGGAAACATAATGTAATATAAAACGACTCACTATGAAAGATCCTATAGCATTCATGGGGGATATCCAGTCCTCATTCCGAAAGACCAAGCTGCTCAGCATGCTTGTCATTTTTTCCTGTGTTATCATCAGCCTCGGCGCGATTTGGATGGCCTATTCGTTCGCGAAGGACAGCAGTAGCCACATCTATGTCGTCGACCAGGGCTATGTCCTGGCCGCCAATCGTCAGGACAACGCTATTCAGAAGGACCTAGAGGTGCTCAACCACGTACGTCGTTTCCATGAACTGATGTACAATATCGCACCTGACGAACGGGCCATCACCTCCAACATCTCCGAGGCAGCCGCACTGGGCGTCAAGCCATCCGACGAGATCGACCGTTCCCGACGGGAGAAATCGTTCTACACACAGCTGATCCAGCTCCCCGCCGTCGAAGAGTTCCAGTATGACAGCGCACGTGTGGATGTCAGCTCCTATCCCTTCAAGGTAAGGCTCTACGGCACCCTCTGGTATATCCGGCCTACCAACGCCGCACGCTACTCCTTCCAGAGCTACTGTGAGCTCATCAACACCGCCCGCTCACCCAGGAACCCCCATGGGCTCTCCATCGAACGTTTCATCGTGGAGCGACAGGAACAGCTTGAAATAACGACAAGACGTTAAAAGTAATGGACAACAATAACAGAATCTCCATGTCGGATGCCCTCAAGGAGGTGCTTGCGACCAAGCTCAGCAACGAGGACAAAGCCCGTCTCGGACGCGGCATCGTCTGCATCTTCAGCGTCGTTGCCGCCATCTCCGCAACAGTGTTCATCATCGGACTCTTTAAATAACAAAGCCATGAGAAAGACTACACTCATATCCGCGCTCCTTTCCCTTTCAGCGCTCCTTTCCTCCTGCGTGAAAACGACCTCCAGAGGGGACAACTTCGTTGCGGAATTCCAGCTCAACACCCCGGTCTTCTATGACGGCGATGAGGTGAGCTTCACCATCAGGACGAACCGTTCTTCAGTTAAAGTCATGGCCTTCTCCTTCCGCGAGTCACCGCGTTTTATCCATGAGAACGAGACTTACACTGTTAAAGACGGTATTTGGACGGAGTCTCACGCGGTCTCCGTTGCGGATAGTCACAGAGGGAAGATGACCGTCACCGTCGCTGATCCTATAACAGGAGCGACGAAGGACTTCTCCGCCATTTATACGGCATACTCTTCCACCGGCCTCCGGATTGCTATTGCGAACAAGAACATCCAGAGTACATACCTCAAGAGTAGTCTCCCGACAATTGTCTCCGGTGATGACTTCTCTTTCTCAATCACCTCGAAAAAGGGAAAGCTCATCCTAAAGGACTTCGACTGCGAGTTCAACGATGGGCAGCTGATGAAAGGCAAGGAGTATGACTTCGGTAATGACCATGAGCTCGATTTTACCATGAAAGATGCATCCTTCGATAAGGACGGCTACGAGAAGCCTTCCCGTCTCTCCCTCACTTTCAGTGATCCCGAGACGGAACGTGATACCACGGTGTATGCCGAATACGTCAAGGTCGTTGACTTCCACCCGGAAATCTCCATCTCCCCCTCGGACATCCATTCCCAGGACGTAGTCACCGTTTCATTCGGCGGGAACCGCGAGAAATACCGCTTCTCGTCCCTCGTGGCGCCGGAATGGTTTAATTACGGGGACAAACTCTTCAGTGGCCAGTCCATTACCCTGAAAGAGGGGGTGGACTCGTATAACGTGGAGACGGAAGACATCACAACCGACGAAGACGGCACAATGATCTTCACCCTTTATGATGACGACTACACGAAGAGAACAGCCCTCGTTCGCGTCCCCTACCGGGCCCGTTCCAACAGTGACCCCATGAGCGTCAAGCTCGACCGCTACAGCGGAACGTATAACACAGAGGACGTGTTTCTAATCAAGATGTCAACCGACGAGGAAGCGACCACAAACACTTTCTACGTAGAAGGAGCCAACCCCGAAAGCGTTGACAACCTCTCTTTCTGTGCACCCAAGGACGAGTATGAGGACGGAGTATATCCTTCATACGGCTTCGTAGCCAGAAAAGTGAAGATTGAAAACGGTGGCCGTGTCTACGTAAAAGTCGGCAGGAAGTCCGGTGACTACAGAATCAAGGTGTTCCCTGCCGGGGCTCCGGAGAATGCACAGTATTTCGACCTGAGGGTTCGGATAGACATAGCCCTGAGAATCAAAGGCTACTTTACGATGAAGGGAGAGACGAAGACCTCCTATGGTGCACATAGCTTCTGCGGCTGGCTGGGATTCCCCTCCAGCATCACCGCGGATCTGGTCACGTACACCGATTTGGACGACATGCTTCCTACATACGTCAATCAGAACGCCCTTGCCGTCAATTGGGCCTCGAATATCGTCATGTATGAGATGGGGGACAGTTATCAGAAGCCCTTCTCCTTCAGCTGGATCGTGAGTGTAGGAGACTTCTCGACAAGTGATAAGCTCTATGCCGGCTACTGCAACCAGAATGGTGAACTCACCATTGATCCCAGAAGCTACCTCAAGACCGATGGAGGCAACTGGAAGAGCACGACGATGCCGGGAGCACTGAACGTGAAAGACGGTGAGCTGCAGGTCAACGGACCAAAGATTAACTGCAAGAACCTGACACTGCTTCTCAGGAAGATGGACGGTAACTGCTCCTGGTGGTGCAACGACTATCATGAGAACCATGAAGTGAGAAGTAACGAGGCCTCACTGAAATACAAATCCCTCTCGTTCGACTTCTACAATGTTGTCTATGACCGCGAGAATTACCGGCTCAAGTATATCATCAACCTGACAGAGGTCAGTTCCCAGTACGGAGAGGAGGCGCCTTGGTGGTCCGTCCTTCCCAACGGAAAACGTTCCCTCGTCACAGAATACAAGGACTAAATGAAAGAATACCTATGAAAAAGCTGTTAATAATCTCGTTCCTGTTTTGCCTCACCGCGACGGCCGCCGCCCAGCGCACGGCCAATGGCGAGAGACTCGCTTACGGTGAGCTTAACTGGACCATCTCGTCCGTCGGCGTCGGCGCAGGCATGGGGCTGTACACGGTCTATGGGTACTGGTTCGGAGAGCTGACGTTCAATAACCGGCTGGAGAGGGACGCCTACTCTCTTGAGGAGGTTTACTATCCCAGACTCTGCGTCGCAGGGGGATACATGTATCGCATTCTCAACGACCATCGCCGCACTATCAACTTCTATGGCGGCGGAGATGCCTTCCTGGGACTGGAGTTCCTGGACCTTTATCATTCCCTGTCCTCGCCTGTGAGAGAAGGCCTTTTGGTCAATGGATACAAGGAAATGCCCCTTGTCTACGGCTTCTCTCCGCGCGCCGAGCTGGAGTGGTTCGCCTTGCCGTATGTGGCCGTTATCCTTAATATCCGTTTCCCCGTCTCGTTCGGAAGCAAATTCCCTGGCCTGGGGATGGAGATTGGACTTGGTGCAAAGTATAATTTCTAAAGGAGGGTAATATATGGATTTAAGCTTTCTGAACAAAATCCCACCGTTTAAAAACGTTGACTTCACCGACCCGATCAACCAGAAAAAAACGCTGGTCGTGATCATTGGCGTCGTTGCCTGCATCATCAGCATCACCGTTGCCCTGGCCCCCGAAGCGGGGACCTCGGCGGAACAGCCCGGCACGGTTGTCCAGGCAGAGACGTACGCTCCCGTCCTGAAGGTACAGGAAGGCGAGGACCGTGACCAGCTTGAGGGCAAGAGCAGCATCTCCATCTTCCGCTCCGGAGACGGGCAATCGCTTGCCCAGAAGCTCTTCGAACCGAAGGATACCGTCTTCTCGGATAATCCCCTTGGAAATATCGGTGTAGATGGTGCCCCGCGCACATCCCAGGCGCAGACCGCATCTCAGCAGACTACCCTTCCCGCTTCCTCAGCACAGCCCGCTGGCCAAGAGAGAGTCTTCGGTGAACCCTTAAAACCCATCTCTGCCGACGATATCCGCAAAGCTCTCAACGGGACAGACAGCGACGTGGAGTCTGCAGCAGAGCAGAGAAAACGCGACGAAGAATACAAACGTCGCGAGATGGAGCTCAAGAGTCGTCAGAGGCTTCTGGAGATGGGTATCAACCCGGATACCGGTCAGCCCTTCGGCGCAGTACCGAATAACACCCCTTCCGCATCGAGAACGGCGAAAGGAGGAAGCGGAAACTACATCCCTGCCAATTCCTCTCAGTCCGTCACACCCGTAGAACAGAAGCCACAAACCGTCGGTGCCACTCCGGAGGTTGTCATCTCCGAGAATGAAATTGAGGATGACGACAACTCGTTCGGTCTGGGGACCACCAGGATCAGTTCCATCTCCTCTTCCAAGAAGAAAGAGTTGGAGAAACTCACGGTGAAGGCAATGTTCATCGAAGAGAAGAAAGTAAAATCCGGTGAGCGCATCCAGCTCCTCCTGAGCGAGGACAAGGGAATCACCGTCGACGGCATCCACATCCCCAAGAACTCGCTCCTCTACGCTACTGTCAGCATCAGCGAACGGCTTTTCATTACCGTCCAATCCATCAACGTGAACGGGCGGATCCTTCCCCTGAACCTGGAGGCCTACGATATTGATGGCCAGCGGGGCATCTATTGCCCGACGAACGAGGCAGAACAGGCGCTAAAGGAAGCAGGGCGAGAGGCGAAAAACATTGCCACCGGCGTCGTCTCCGGCATGATGAGCATGTTCGGAGCCCGATTCGTATCTTATGGCAATACCGTCATCGATCGCGTGACCGGCCAGACGGCAGTCTACATTACTCCCGGTTATTCGTTTGACCTTATGAAAAGCCAGAATTAGCTATGAAAAGAATTCTATTCCATACTATAATCCTTCTGCTCATCCTGGCCGCCAATTGCCAGAAGGCAGGCGCTCAACAGAGCTTTGATACAGTCTTTATCTCGGACAAGTACACTACGTCCTTCCTCTTCACGACTAACGCGGTCTTCGCTCGTCTCTCATCAGAAGACTACGCAGGAGCCGCCTTTGCGGAGGCGACGAATGAGGTCGTTTACGTCCGTGCAAAAAAGCCCTTCACTGAGGACCTCTCCCTTTCGGTCATCGAAGCAAGTGGCCGACCGCACACGTATTTCCTCAAGTATGCAGAGCATCCAGGGTACCTTCAGGTGGATGAGCGCTACGGCGGCCGCCGGTCGAAACCCGATACGCTCCGCCTCTCGTCGACGCTGATGACGACGCTGCTCTTCTCCAGCGAGATTGTCGCCTCAGATCTATCTCGTCGACGCCTTATCGAAGGCGACGTCGTCAAGGAGTCACCCAATATCTTCTCAGTTATGGCAAAGACTCCGCACAAGGAGACATCTTCCCTGGCCATACTGGAGGAATCGGGCGCCTATCATACCTACATCATCCTCAACGATGAGCACCCCTCCAAGCTGATCATCGACGAGCGTCACGACAAGGCAGAGAATGCAAAAGGCAACCTCTCCGTTAACGCCTCCCGTATCGACGATGCTCCGTCGCTGCAGGACGTGTATAACCTTCCCCAGTCGCTCTATCACATCGGGACCCAGCACGGCCGGATAAGGGTCGTTTGCGAGAACGTCTTCACCTATTCCGACGTAATGTATATCACGATACGCCTTGACAATAACTCCGGCATCAGCTATGAGACGGACGGGGCCATCTTTACCGTCAAGAACAGGAAGAAGAGCAAGCGCACCGACGATAGCGGCATCACCCGGATCCCTTCGTCCAAGTACAAAGGTCTCTCGGCGCCAGCCGGAGGGTCGAACAAAGTGACGTACGCGTTTGAGAAGTTCGCCCTTAATCCCAACCAAGTACTCCAGGTAACCATCCAGGAGAAGGGGTACGAAGGGTATGCCGGTCGCACCTTCTTCATGACGCTCAGCGACAAGGACATCAACCTGGCCACACGGCCGACGAAAAGTGCAGAATAACCATCGTAAACTCATTCATACCATGAAAAGACGCATACTCCCTATCCTCATCGCCCTCCTTTCAGTGTGGGCCGTCTCTTGCGGGAAACCCGAACCGGAACCTAATGTGGATCCCGAAGAGCAGGAGAAAGACTTCTCCATCGAGTTCTCCATTTCCGACGGCGTTATCGACAGGGAGAAGACCCTGTCGGCCCCGAGCGTCAGCTTCACCGTCCGTAGTCTCTCCGACGAGGCGAACTACGTCGTCGCCTACCAGGTGGACGGCACGGAGACGCAGTACGTCCGGAACCTATGGGGTGGCAAGAGCCGCGACATCTCATCCTCTTTCAGCGATTTCAAGACATACGGCAAACACACCCTAAAGGGGAAGATCTACGAAGAGGATAATGAAGACGAAGCCATCCCGTTCGAGAAGGAGATCTGGATCCGCTACAGCCAGATCAACGTCGAGTCCGTTTACTTTTCGTCCTTTGCCGGTGACGTGCACACGAAGGCGGCCACGCTCAATACATCCGAGAAGGGCATCCTTTTCTTCCGGTTCTCTCCCGGCATCTCGTTTGCCGAATTCGCAGTCAAGTCCTCCAATGAGGGAGTCATTTCGTTCAACTACGACAACCCCGTCATCGACTCAGGCCTGTACGGCTTACGCTATACAGTCGGTAATGTGCCCGGGGAGGCATCCGTCAGTTTCTCTGTCAAGAATGCAGAAAAGACACTCATGGAGGACGCGTTCGCCGTTACAACGAAGCAAGGCAAGATCGCACCAACCATCCATGTGGCCTCCACGTGCCATCCCGTCTACTTTGCCAGTAAACCCATCCGTGTCCAACCGACGGTTTCCATCGACGATAGCTCAAGTTCCCTGGGGACGTTCCTCGCCACCTACTATCTTGACGGGCAGCAGGTCGGCCACAGCGAACCCTTCGGGACCGAGTACGAGTCCGTTTTCGAGCTCAGTAGCCAGGGACTTCAGCCTGGTTGGCATGAATTCTCCATGACAGTCTCTTCTGAGAAGTATATCATGGACGACGTTACGGAGATGGCCAAGTTCTATGTCCTCGATCCCATCCTGCTGCTCAGTCATGATGAACTTACGGAGGAGTACACCCCGAGTCAAAGCATCAAGCTGAGAACGGGTGAGAGCTATGCTGTTTCCGTCAAAGATTTGCCTACTGAGATTGAATCAAACATAAGGATCCTGGACAATGGGGCAAGCACAGTGATAAACAACGAGTCCGGATGGACACTCAGTGTCGCGGATTTCGGTGAGCCAAGTATCTCCCTCCAGATTGTCCAGGAAGAGTCAATCTATGATGAAGTACAGTTCCAGACCAATCGCCAGATGTCCGCGACACTCACCTTCAGTATCTTCGATGGGAAGGACACCCTTTCAGCTCTTCTGGAGTATGCTGGTAATAAGCATCCGGATGTATATGTTTCAGGCGAATTCGTACACTACGGCTACGGCGAGAGTCATCCGACTATATTCGAGAATGGTTATCCGGTTTACACCAGCCAACCGGAATACACCGATGAAGTAAAAGTACAACTGACATCCAAGCAGGTGACAGTAGCAAAGACGGTCATCCATGATTTTACATCATTAGCCCAATATTATCAGGATAAGGAGTTCTTCTGGCCTGAGTACTCCGATGAGGGATACGGCTACGAATGGTACACCTTCAGCGATTGTTACCACTTAAGGATTAAAGCAATGAAGCTGATAATCTCAGGCCCGGACGGGAATCCGCTTGACAGCCACATTGAGTTAACCTGCAAGATGGGGAAGAATATGACTGGCTCCCGCATAGATTACCTTGGACTCGATAGCGAGCCAACAGTAGAAATCATACAGTAACTCCGGAGAATAGAAGGGGGCGGGAAATTAATCCCGCCCCTTTCTTAATTCGGGACATACACGGAGACTCCCTCTGGGATCCTCTCTGTCAAGATATGTGGGTTACACTCACGGAAAGCCGATAGGGCGCATTTGTAACCTTCACAAAACTCGTCGACCGAAGTAGGGGTGCCATTTGTTACCATCCTCACTTTTCGATGCGTCCTCGTCAACGGCTGGATACCGAACTCCGCCATCTCACCAAGGACATATCGTACCGCAAGGAAGGAGGGAAGATAGCGTCTAGTCTCGGCCGGAAGGAAGGCGGCCGTATCCCAAACCACTGCACTGCCCTTCGCTTGGATGATCGCCTGTCGTACCCGGCCGGCGCCGCAGTTGTAGCTCAGTACCGTAAGATCCCAGCGGCCCAGTCCCTTATAGACATCCCTGAGGAAACGGGCAGCCGCGTCTGTGGACTTATAGATATCAAACCTCTCATCCACCAGTTCATCAACGCGGAGCCCATAACGGGTAGCGGTCGACGGCATCAACTGCCACATTCCGGCAGCCCCGGCCGTCGAGACGGCCGTTGTCGTGACGGCGCTCTCTACGATGCAAAGCGAGATGAGCTCCTCCGGGATATCATACTTACTGAATATCGTCCTGAAGACAGGAAGGTAATACTCATAACGGCCGATGATCGAAGGGAGGTAGCGTTTGCGACGACCAAGGTAGACTGCCACTTGTTCGTCTATGCTCTTGTGCCAGGAAGATGCCACCCGGGGAGCAACCCCACGGACGAGGCGCATGAACTCCGTATGTTCACGGTCCGACTGGTTGAGGATATCCGAAGAGCCGAATTCCATCTCGAAATCTTTTTCCCAGTCCATATTCACTAGTGCATCCCAGGTACTTGCATAAGCCTCCTCGTACTGGGCGAGGAGTTGACGGAGGGAATCGTTCTCCTCCTTCAGCTGCCGGTTTTCCTGCGTAAGATTCCGCTGCTCTAACTGAGCGGATGCCACTGTCGGAAGGAGGGACAACGACAGCAGGGCATATACGAAAAGAGTCCTTTGTCTCATAACAAGACAAAGGTACAAAATTTCCGAATTAAGTTAAAAATCTACTTGGATTTTGAAGCCTCCCACTGTGTATAGAGCTGGTTGTCACCAATCTCGCTGCTATACCTGGTCCTCACCTCGACGATAGACGTCGGCGCACTCGTACCCTTCTCTTCTTCAGCGAAAGGCACAACCTCGAACCGGACGTTACAATTGAAGGCATAGGCCAGCTTGTAGATTCGGCTTATCATCATATCGTCAGCGTTGTACCAGTGAGACAATGCGCTCGGGACAACGTCCATAGCATCGGTGACGTCTTTGATCTTCAGCTTATTGATTTCGATAAAATCCTTCAGGAACGAGATCCGGTCCATCTGGGAGCTCTTCTTGATCATGTCATTAACTCGGACACATTTAGACCTGTACGACTGTGCCTGAAGCGAATCTTTGGGTTCAATATAAATCAAGAGAGTATATCCGTAATGGCCAAGCACTCGAAAAGCGGATGACAGACGCATATCGTCTTTTGCAACATTGGTATTGACCGTAGCAAAAGGCATAATTTCCTTCGGGATGGACTGCTGGGTAATGAAGTTCGCCCGGAGAAACGAGTGGAAGAAGGCTAATCTTTTTCCGACAAAATTCTCCCGACCCTGGAGTTTTTCATTCTTTCCCATAAGGTTAAAATTATAACACGTTTGCGAAAAATTCAATATGCAAGTATATTTGTAACGCGCATTTTGAATTTAATACATTCTTTGTGCAAGTTAGGAATAATTTAACAATTGACCAAATCGTAAAAACCAAAAACATTTTGTTTTTGACAAACATATAAAACGGCCCTCGGCCAACCTACACCATAACAGCACCGGCAACGCCGCAATATTACCTGTAATAACCGCAAAAACAACCATGACTATCAATGACAACCGTCAATACTGGGATCGACTCCGGGAGAATTCCATGACAGCCATTGCGATCGAGCTCGGGACCCCACTCCGACGCGCAGGAGGCTCGTCTGGGAAAAGCGGGATGTACAACTCTCCCTGGCGCGGGGACAACAACGCGTCCTTGCATATCGACGAACAGAAACACGTCTGGACGGATTTCGGTGATACGAATCCTTCCCATATCCGTCCCTCCCATCAGCAAGGGAGCGCAAAAGGATACGCAAGCGGTGACACCATCGACTTCTTCTCTATCCTCGTTTACGACAAGCTTTTCAAATTTCTCTCTCCGGCGGAGCAGAAGGACATCTGTACCCGCCTTGAGCGTCGTTCCCCCGGCCTGTTCCACCTGACCACACGCGGGGCCCTCTCCGATTATGTATGCCACATCCCACGTTCCAAGGGAAAGGGAGACCTCTGGTACTCGATGGGACAGAAGAACGGCCTGCGCGCGGATTTCTACGAACTGGAAGGAAACGAACTCCGGAAGAAGACCGCCTGCGAACGAGTGCTGCTGGCCAACGAGACATTACGTCGCCGTCCTGACACCCTGATGGATATCCTAGCCCGCTATTGGCCCATGGTCGAAAAGGCCGAGGCGCTTTACTGCGTCGGCCGCTTCGCCCCCGGCGGTGCCGGTATCATCGAAGGCGGTCCGGCCTGGCCGGCACAGATGGCCCTTGATGCCGGGAAACAGGTGTACTTCTTCGACGAGATTTCCGCCAAATGGTACCGTTCTACCGACTCGGATTGGGAAGAGACAGCAGTCCCTGTCCTGACAAGATCCTTTGGAGCAGCCTGCGCAAAAAACCTCACGGAAGCAGGCATCTCCGCCGTCCGTGACTGCCTTGACCAGACTCTGAGGCTCCAGGGAGTAGATGTTCAGCGAGGACCCGTAAGGGCCAAAACGACACGCAGTGAAGAGAGGAAGGCCGTCGACATGTCAGACTTCTCCATCCTATCCCCCAAGCCCTTCTGCGTTGGGGCACACCGATTCCCTACCGTGGAGCACTTCATCCAGTGGACGAAGGCCGATATGGCGGGGAAAAACGACCTGAAGGCCGAGATCCTCGAAGTGGAAGATCCCCTGACTGCGAGAGAGCTGGGCCACAGCCTCCCGGCGGATGCCGTACAGGACTGGCCGGACGTCATCCGTTCCGTCGTCGAATACGGTCTCGTCCAGGCATACCTTTCCAACCAGGGGGAGGCGTACAAGCTCCTGCTGTCCGGGGACCGTTCCCTGGAGGCTCTTTCGGAGGCCGAATACCCGTTCCTGGGCGAAGCGATGACCACCCTCAGGTCGTTTCTCTATGAGAGCTGCGACGGCAACATCTCCCACTACCAGAGCAGCCGTCACTGGGTCGTCGAGCGCATCACTCCGGGTGTCCAGTGGAAGCCCCTCAAGGATTACATGGTGGAGACCCGCCGGGTATCCCCCGACGTCCTCAACCACTACTGCGACACGGTCCGTGCACACCTGGAGCACAGCGAAGGGAGCACGGCCGTCGCCGAGAAGCCTGTCATCGCCGTCGGCTTTCCCAACATGGGCGGAGGCTACGAGCTCCGGAAAGAATCGTTCATCACCCGTGATGGAGAGACACGTGACGGCCTGAAGGCCTGCACCGCCAAGGCTCCGACCATCGTCACCTCCACTGGCCAAGTGGTCATCACCTGCGACATCCCCCAGGGTAGTACCCCCGAGAAGTACATCCGCGTCGAGAACATGGAGCAGTACGCCGCCACCCGAGACGGCCACTCCTGCTGGGTGTTCGAAGGATTCACGGACTTCCTCTCCGCTCTTTCATGGATGAAGGATGTGAAACCTCCTCTCGACTGTGTCATCCTCAACTCCACTGTGGAAGCGCGCACGATGCTGCCTTTCCTGAAGCACTACAACAACGTCACCTGCTTCCTCGACAACGATCCCTCCGGGAGGACAACGACAGAACTCTTCCGGACGGAGCTTGGACGAAGCGGCATCACCGTGAAAAACGGGATGTCGTCTCCCAAGTTCGAAGGATACAAGGACTTCAACGAAGCCTGGCAGGCCCAGTTCGACAACGAGCAGTCGCAAGCTCTTTAGTAACCTATTCTAACTTCATCATATACAAAGTCAAATCATTCATCTTAAACATTTTTCTACCATGGCAAGAACTACAGCAGCTGAAAGAAACGCCGCCCGCACCGCCAGCGCGGCACAGAAGGCAGAGCCCTCTGTCTCCCCCGTAGCTACCCAGAGAAACGAGACTATCACGCACGGGATCACCGGCGAGGTGACGCATCGGAAGACCTCCAAGAACATCTACGACGAGAAACGTGATCGGAGGATGCTCGAACGAGTGGACAAGCTCGCTCCATACCAGGGGTTTGTTGCCGCCGGCCTGGAGAACGTCGAGAACATCATCAAGCGTTACATGGAAAAAGGCTCCAAGAAAGACCGCAAGACCCTCGAAGCGATCGCTTACGGAGGTCACTGCGAGGCTTACGGCAAGGAAGGGCCCGCCGGTCGTGTCCGTTACGCCGTCACCGTCCAGCACCACTACAACAAGGAGTCTCAGCAGACCCGTCTGGCCGTCGAGGCCCGTGAGCTCATCTACAGCGAGGAACGTGGCGCTTACCTCCCTATCAGCCAGAGATCACCTATGGCCACCGTCAAGTACCTGATCATGAAGATCGAAGCGAAGAAGACCAACACCGCGAACATGAAGGACGGTCCCCAGAAGGCATCCGCCGAGGAGGTGAACAAGATCATCGACGAGCAGGTCGCCATCTACCGCAACCGTGCCGCCGACCTGGAGAAATCCAACAACTCCCCCGTCGCGAAGGTCCGTTTGGCCGTCAAAAAGAGCTGGGACGAGCTCATCGCCGAGGTGGGCGAGAAGGCCGGTCTGAAACAAAGCGACATCCAGGCCATGCAGAACAGCCGTGATAGTTACAAGATGGCTATCTATATGCGTCTGGATAACCTGATCGGCAAGGCATGCGGCACGCGCGCCAAGAAGCCCCTGGAGTACTATTTCGAGGAATACCTGCAGAATGGTTACATCGAGGGCTCTTTCTTCACCGGTGGCATTAACCGTTACGGCAAAATGCTTATCGAAAAGGGCGTCATTAGCCCCGGCGAAGCGCACGAGATGCCTTCCTGCGACTCCGGCGTCTTCGTCCGTTCGGCCCTGGACGGCATGCCCATCCTGGTCAACGTCGGTGACGCTTACCGCGCCGTGTTCGAGAAGTTCGTCAAGGAGGACGGAACGAAGATGTGTTACGAGGGAACCACCGACTCCTACGCCAATACCCTCCGCGCCTACACCAAGGACGGTAAGGACTTCCAGACGTTCCGTTTCAGTGACGACGAGATCAAGAGCATGGCCTACGGCAACCTGGTGACCGCCGTCTCCGACAAGGGCGCGAGCAAGACGTTCCTCTACGACGCCTACTATGACCAGATCATGTCCGTCGACGATTCCGGCAAGTGCCTCCGTGCGGCCTTCGCCGCCGAGCTGAATGAGACGATGGGGCTTTCCGCAGACAAGGGTGCCGAGCACGAAGCCGCCGAGGAGCTCAGCGAGGATCTCACCAACGGTATCGGTCCTGAGATCTAAACCTTATCCGGATGGCGGGTGATACCCCATCCGGGTACCAAGATAAACCCCTACCGTTATGACCAAGGAACAGAGACTTATTCTGATTGACCGGTTCGCCCCTGCGGAGCTGCTGGGAGCCGTCCGACACATCGTTCGCCTTGAGGGGAAGGGATGGGAGCCCATCAGCCCCAGCCCCGCTCCGGAGAAGGGCGCCATCCGCTGCACCTTCCACCTGGTTAAGGTCTCCGGCGGGAATGTCCCCGGAGGCATCGTCATGACAAAGACCACTTACAACGGAGCCGCCACCGCTCTGGTCCACTCCGAGGTAGTCACCCCTGCGAACGTCAAGACGCTCCTCCAGGGGCTCTGCGACCAGCCCGGGAACGACGCTCTCTTCGTCCGTCTGTTCGGTGCCGTCGAAGCCCGTTCGGTCTTCCTCAATAAACTAGAGCTCTATACGCTTCAGGATCTTGAGGGGGCCGTCAACCGTATCGACGCCCTGCTCTCCGTCCTTGATGGGAAAACCTCCCAGAGGGAGATCGACCTGGTGGCGGAGGAGGCCCACCGGGAGTGCCTGTTCACGGGGCCCGTCACTCACTGCCGCAAGAGCTTCCTTGAGGAGTCGCTGGCATCCTTCAGGGAGACGGCCCTGCTGGCCACCTCCAAGAGAGCCTCCATTGCCGAGCTGCTGGGCGAGTCCACCGACGAGGCCCGCTCGTTCCTGAGCGAGAACGAAGAGACCGTCCGTCAGTACGGTTATGTCTTCGCCTGCACGCGTTCCTTCCTCATCCACTCGGGCCTTAACGCTGACGAGGCCATGTCCATCGCCTTCGGTCAGGAGGACGCACGGCTTCAGGACGGCGTTGAAAGCAAAGAGTACGATTTCATCTACACCTTCCCCGTCCCCGACAAGGGTGTCCTGCTGAAGGAGGCACTCAACCAGGAGAATCTCGCCGTCACACTGGAAATGGAGTGGTCGGCCCTTGTCCGCAGCGTCATGGTCGACGGGCCGGGCTTCATCGTCAAGGAGAGGCAGGCTCTCCCGACGAATATCAACGGCAACCCCTACCGGGGAGCGCAGCTCATGCTGCTCGCCCTGGCCGGGCAGCGCTCTCCGGAGCTGGGCAGTTGCTGGCTCTCGGAGTCACAGATGCGTCAGCTCGGTCTTCCCGTATCCCAGTTCGCCGCCCTCCCGACGATTGCCGGCGGTCTTGACGGCAATCCGGAGCTCCGGAAGCAGTATAATGCCCGGGAGGTATTTGGTTCCTCCATGGAGATGCCCCGTGTGAAGCGGAACGCACCCGCCCCCGATGTCTACTGCGCCGCTAAGGCTCTGCTACAGCGGGAGTACCCTTCCCTGCCGACACTGACGACGCTTCTCGTCCAGATGCAGATGGCTCTTCTGACGGGGGTCCCGACGGGGCCCATCCATCTGACCGAGCAGATGCAGACGTTCCTCACGGACCGGATGAGTCCCGACATGGCCGCCCGGCATATCCTGGACACCGGCCAGTCCCTTGTCGGGGAGCTTATGCGCGCGGGCGCTATCTGCGCGCGTCTGGAGAAGGAACTCCTCCTTTCCGTCACGCTCGAATCGCAGCTCGCACCCATTGTTGAGGCCGCCCAGGAGAGGATGAGCCAAGAGGAGGTCTCAACCGAAATCGAATTGTAAGAAACAAAAATAAGATCCAGATATGAAAACAGAGAACACCACTCAGCTCAAGAGCGCCTTCCAGCAGGCCCTTTCGACTCCCAACCAATGGCGGGAGGTCGACGGCATCGTTGTACTGTCCCTCAGCGGGAACGTCTTCGCGGTAAGGGAGATGGTCTCCAGCAAGAAGGACTACCCCGTTTTCCGTCTCTTTGACAGCGAGGGGACATCCCTTCACGAGGGCTTCATCCCGGCCCGGGGCTTCGACAGCGCCTCCCATCCGTTACCGGACTGGGCTATCTCCAACGACGGTATCCTGTCGGCGCCGCTGCGCGACGAGCACGCCGCCCTCGCGCCCCTGCGCGGCC
>Ga0265300_10000625_pt1 | contig 37162 bp, 34 predicted proteins | sample AusTroGonzalo_MG_FD_193482 | JGI IMG/M metagenome (GOLD analysis project Ga0265300, IMG submission 193482) | Bovine rumen microbial communities from tropical cattle in Woodstock, Queensland, Australia - Gonzalo_03 | ecosystem: Host-associated > Mammals > Digestive system > Stomach > Rumen ...
CATTTGTAAGATTAATGCATTCTTGGAAAACAAAATCATTAATAATAGTTACCTCATCACCTATAACAACAGTTTTGATGTCATTATTGCTGGAAAACCAGCTACCACCAATCTCCTTACAATGAAATGTGACACTTGTTAGTTTGTCACATTTGTCAAAGCACGCTGTACCAATTTTCGTTATACTTTCTGGAATAATAATAGACTCCAGATTATTACAATTATAGAAAGTACGATAATCTATTTTATCAATTTGATTACTTAAAATAACAGACGATAATCCTGTACAATTTTCAAAAACTGAATGTCCCATTATTGTGACACTATTAGGGATAACCAATGATTTCAACTCACTACAGCCATGGAAAACTAAATCTCCGATGGATAATAATGATTCGGAAAAAATAACAGAAGACAACCCACTACATCCATAGTATTTGCAAGTCGTTTTATATCAACGATTTGCGTGTTAAACGGTAGAAAAGTGATGCCGAGAATTCTGAAGAAGCCTAAAAAGATAAATATTTAACATCTTTAACACTTTTAAACTACAAAATGCAAAGCATTTGTGCATTTTTTGACTGTGTTTGTCCTTTGGTCTATATCCATTAGTTTGTGTCTATGACTTCTGTGAATATTATAGCACTTCTTATAAACATACGAAAAAAGGATTGTCCTCAGATGAATTAGACAATCCTTTTGTATATAACCTTTGAACTGAAACTCACATTGCAGCAGTAACAAACAATCCATTATTGCCATATATCATTTGCACAAAAGGCAAGTCCTGTGATTGCTGTTCCTCCCACAATTCTTCAAACTGCTTTTTGTCAGTTACGCTTGGAGTGTTAGGCATATTGGGATGTGAATGCCACTCTCCCAAATATCTCACTTGATGATATGTCAATTTCGTTATCTTCTCATATTCCGGAGTTAATCCTTTAAATCCACGAACAAACGACACGGGGCTATGAATGCTGTCCTCTGGGGCTGGAACCATGTAATATACATAAATACTATTATGGTCGCGGTCATAATTACCAAATAGGCATCCGCCTGTTTCCTTATTTAACGATGCGGCTGCCATTGTTTGTATTTCCTTTTCTACGGCATCGGAAATATAAATTTGAATACCGTCCAATACTTCATGACGCCAATTTGTTATTGTTATCGGAAAACTTGACACTGTCCCATTTTCAGCGTCAAAGTGCCAAATATTCAAACAAGCTTTCCCCGATGTATAATGTTTCCTTATTTGCTTTGAAATAATTGCCGACAACACACGTACATTCTCATAGTTAAGAATCATCGATTCTGATCTGCAACTGAAAGTATTTGTGCGCACAGTTTCTGTCTGTTCCAAATGTTGAGAAAACCTATCATCAACTATCAGGTTACGATAATAATCCATCTCCAACAAGTCGAGATGAGATTTTCTTTCCTTGTCTTCCATTAGCAATACAACATCATCACCCTTAGGGTTCAAGAATGAGGTACATCTACGGAAAGTGCGTTCGTCATTTGCAAGTTTCCTTTCAACCGCTATGGAAGTGCTAAAATCCATTACCAACTCCGTGTTCTTAAATAGACGTTCTCTATCATTTCGGTTTAACGTTAGAAAGTTTCCTTCTATGGCATTTATTTTCTGAAATAAGATGCCATGATAGGTGTCTTTGATGGAACGAACCTTTGAAGTCATCACTTTGTCAGTTGCAAGCGTATGACGGCTAAGATTATGTGGTAGTAATATATCACAATCAACTAAATTGATTTCTTCGGAGCATCCCTGTCTCACCCAATGGTCGATTACTGCAGATCCAAGTGTGCCAGTCCCGACAACACTCACTTTATTGAAGTTGTCTTTTATTCCATTATTAATGGCATTTCCATAACGTGAGGTCATGAAATCTAGAAGTACCACTTCTACCGACAATTCATAAAACCATTTTTCAAACGCGTCCTTGCCAAGAACCTTCTTTTTATGTACTATATCCTTAGGAAGGCAGTTTGTCTTGATGAGGAACAATTCTTGTGAAGTCTTTTTATCATCTTTGCTTGTCTGAGTGATATAGATCGATATAACTAACGGAAGCGTCGCATTTCCTGCTACACTTTTTGTTAATACAGCCAAGAGACTATCCGTCAAAGAGAATTGGTCTGTTGACTGAACGTCCTTCAAGTCTCCCATTGTTCGGGGTATTCGTACAAAATTGCTTGCATGGATTTTTTCTGTAGGAATACCGATCAAATAGTGAGTGGCTTTACTTTTCTCAACAAACTCCAATGTAGAAGAATTCTTTGTCTTTGAGGAGTACTTAATGTATGGATTACCACCTGAGCATTCATTCAAAATACAACAAACCTCTTGAAACCCGAAGAAAACCTCTAATGGGCGGTTTACCTCATGCAATTTGTTTATGCTATTCAGGCTAAACCAACGTCTTATGGAATTTAAGAAATCATGCGCATTAAATAGCGGTCGTATATCAGCAAATGCCACATCCGACACACATAGTGATACTGGTCGTGTAAACGGCTTTGCGTTTGAATGGGGCAGCTCTGTTGGAAAATCTTTTCTAAGCGCATATACTTCTGGTATATCGACGTCTTCTGGATGGCAAATAATTGCAATTTCCTCCTCATCACGTATGTCAAAAACTGGCTCATCAGGAATTTCAAGATGCGTCAAGCGCATTTTGATAATGGCATAACCTTTGCCATTGACATAACATTGTACATCCTTTGCGTAAGGATGTACAATGGCTGCCTTATAGATTGCCTTGGCTCTAAAAAGTTTTAGGTGTTCACCTCTAATTGTAGAGCCATTTGTTATTTTATGATTATAATCTGTCATCTGCCAGCTCTTGGTGCAGGATTAGAAATAGATGTAGCTCCTGCTACCGTAGTATTCTCTTTCAAAGTCTTCCCGTTCTCGTTAATCTTAAACACAATGGGCTGTGGTATATTCCCCACTTTGCTATGTGTCGCAGTATTAAGGAAATGTGAAGAACCAGACTTCAGCTTCTTTATATATTGCAGTTTAGCTTCGTAACAAGGGGGATTGTTATTATCGTTCTTAATTTCATTTGAAGAAGCTATAATATGAGCAGAATTACCAATCTGCTTGTCCAATATGGCTTCCGCAGACGGTTTAATCTCCTTCTTATTTTCAGGTTCATTGAAGAAAGACCAAGAGCAATGATGAGGAGCAAGGAAGATATTCCACCTCAGTTTTTCTTCATCTGTATTATTGTCGAGTATGTGTTGCCATATTTCGTGTTCAGCATCACCACCCATCAGCACGCGGCTTTTGTACCCTGTGTATCCGTCTATTTTAAATCCGAACTGTACAACGACTGAAGTTGCGTTCTTATTATCATACTTCTTGCTAGTCTCAACATCTTCTTTAAATGGAGCATGAATAAAGATTTCCAACCAAGATAGACTTGATCCATGAACAGTAGTTACGAGTTTGCCAGGAACATAACAATATCTGCGGTCGAACTCTTTGTCTTTATCGTATCCTATAATTCTCAAATAGTTGCCTTTAGATCCAATGAAGTTCTTGTCATCATCGTATAGTTTTCTACGTCGTTTCGCTTCTTTGCGTATATCTTCAGCAGGTGAAGACAAATTATTATTTAAGCCGCGAGGTGTAATCCACAATTCTTCTATGATAATCTCATCCTTATTTTTGTCCTTGTCGTAATCATCCACTTCACCGTGGTAAAAGTTCCCAGCAAATCCTTTGCAATGATCGTCGTGAGGATGCGTACTAATAAAAAGATCCACAAAAGGACGTCCCAATCCATCCTTTTTCAGTTCTTTCAGCAAATCTGCTTTTACATCAAACATCACTTGCTTTCCATGACCATCGGTAAGGTCAGCTAATATTTGGCAATCCACTATAATGGTCTTGCCGTTATCTAACTTGATCAGCGTGCAATCAGCGTTGCCCACTGGATAATACTTAATAATGTGTTCCATAACTTAAATTTTTAGTAGTTATTCTTATCATCATCTAAATTCAAGAAGACGTTATATAATCTCCTAGCATACCTTCTGCCATTTGTATATGCAAACCATGTGGTAATAAACGAAATTACAACACAGGTGATTCCTCCCCATAAGAAAAAACGTCCTAATGGTAGTGGCATGCCCCACATGTTAATAGCCGCAAGAGCAAAGAAGACAATCCCGTCCATAAATATTGCCGCTGTTAGGTTGCGATAAAAACCATAAATGCAGTTGTAGTCGAACAGTATATCATCGAATCTTGTTACATCCAATAGCCAATTAACAGCTTCATCAACACGCTTTACATATTTCTTATTCTTGTAAGTCTTGTGCTTTAACGACTGAAGGTCTATTCCCCTTTTGGATTTGATCTTTTTTCGTATAGCTGTTTTGTTTTCCTCAGTAAACTCATCATCAGCAGCATAAAGCATTGCGGTTGTCGGTTTCAACCTGTCGCAAAACAAAATCTTGCCAGGATAAACCAACGAAATGTCTCTTAGCACAAGTCGCAATAAGAAAAACAGTGCAGAACTGATAGTACCCAATGACAAGACATACACCAAGGCCTTGCCCCACATCTTAGTTTCAAGGAACTCGTCTATTCCCATGGCGAGTCCAACAAAGATTGGAACCACAAGGAAAATATAGGCAGGCTTTATACGTGCCTTGCTATAATAAACCTTGCTACGCTTTTCTTTTATCTCTTTATCTATCTGTTTCATAGTCTATTTCCCTACTTCTCTATAATGAAGGCACCAATATCCCATATTGCGAGAGTCTTTAATTGCACCTACCTTCTTGAAATATTCAAGACGATACGCATCCGCAAATGATTTATTGGAACAACTCACATGCATTTCTCCATTATTGTGGATGTCAATCAAGATGTTTCCTCCTTGATTGTTCTGGATGTGCTCCAACTCACGGCGATTCCACTCGTTGTATGCCAAATGCTGGCATTTGGCATTTCCAACAAGCGTTAACTTAGGTTTCATAACATCAAGGAAGGAAAAGTCTTTGTCGCTATCCCTACCATGATGAGGTGCAATCAAAACATCCAAATCAGAGATGTCAGTCTGATGCTTTTCAAGCAGATGGTTTATTGTCCCCATCCCAGCATCTCCGCAAAAAAGGATTTTTCGCCCCTGAACACAATAGAGAATAACATATGAAGAGTCGTTCCAATCCTCTGCCGACTCTGCTGATTTTATTAGCTCTTTCGTTGGAGATAGTATCTTGAGATAGTCGTCAGATAATACGCCATTATCATCCTCAGCAAAGTATTTAGCAATAGTTCCATCATAGAATATCAAAGATTTTGGATTGTCTACACTATTGCGTAATCGCTGATAGCAGTCCCAATCTTCTTTCTTATAACGTCCACAATTGCCGTGCTCGTCAAAACTCTGCACCTTAGTGTTTGCCGTATCCCAAAAATTCATGATGGATATAGTGTTTGCAAGATTCTTCAATCCGTCCATGTGATCCATATCCGGGTGAGTCTGAATGTATCTAAAAATGCTTGGCATATGCCATCTTTTTATATATTCCACGGGATTCGTTGGATAGGCCTTCATATTGAAGTTTCCTTTGACAGAATTGGCAGACTCATTGCAAAAAGCAACGATAGAGGGCTGTTGCTCAATAATATTTCCGCAACATATGTCAATCATGGTAACCTTTCCATTGTCATGCTGAATAATAGAACAATCACCTTCATCAACGTTTAAAAAATGGATTTTAGCCATAGGCGATAAACTTTTATTGGGAGCAACATTACTCCCAAATAAATTGAAGCAAAAACAATGCCAAATACTTTGATTATAAAAGTTGTATCGAAATGGGTCACAGCAATTTAAAACATTGTCAAATTGGCAGACATTTGTCATGGATGCAACGAAATAATGTCATAGAAAACAAAATCGTCTTTTTTCCTTATTGTGGTTTAGTTTTGTGGTGATCCGTATCTAATTATGATACAGTTATTTGTAAATTAAACGGTAGAAAAGTGACGAATGGGATTCTGCGGCTGCATAAAATGTCGAAGTTTTAACGTATTTAACTTTTATTAAAGGGGGAATTTGCCCAAATTGAAATAAATTAGGTCTTCCAATCAGGAATGATATTGAACCTTTATCTATAACCCCATCTTTACATATATCGATAATGATTTAAGTTTCAGCGGCCCTTTACTATTTTTTTACCTTTGACAATAACGAAAAAAGTTATGATGGTCTGTGAACTTGAAAGAAATTGCAGCGCAGAAATAACGGAAACTGTCAATTTGACAGATGAACAGCGTGATACACACGATAAATATGCGAATAGTGTAGGTGTTACGCTACATCGTGATTTGGGAGACAAGTTGAAAGCTTTTGCAATTACAGTGTATTCTGATGCTAAAAAACGTCTGCCTGTAGAGGTGAAGGAAGGACAGACATCTACTCATGGAGGGCATCTTATTTTTTGCCCGAAATACACGTTAGCTATCATAAAATATCCTTTTGCAGCTATAACCTCGAAGTTTCTCCCAGCTAACGAAATCAAAAAGATTGAGAATAAAAACAACGGTTAATTATGGACATTCAAATATTTACCTTGTGGATAGTGCACAAGAATGTAAGGAAAGCTTGTAATAGTGGGTACCTTCAATGAAATTACAGCATCGAGTTTCCCTGCAGTTCACCCTGAAATGGCGATAGTTGTAAAAACCATCATTGAGAACGAGGATAAAGAAGGACATGATGTCGGAATCAGTGCATTCAAATCCGATACAGGCAAAGAGGCTTTGATTCCTCATTTTAAGACCCGTGTAGAAACTAAAGGTAACATTGGTCAGACTGTTTATTCAAATGTTATTCTCCGTACAAATAATGTTCCTATTCCTGAATCCGGAAAATACATTATCAGATTTAGTATAGACGGAACCACTAAAGAGATTCCTTTCTTGGTAAGAGACATGAATGTCCCCCAAACCAAATAGGTGTTTTAGAAATTAACGCAATATAGCACTGACCGCAATTGGTCGGGGCTTTTTATTCCTATGTGTGGCTATTGTGTAAGCAATCATTAATTACAAGTAATTGTACTTTATCGATTGCTAACACTATAATCATTGCTTTATTAATTCTTTAATGACCTTCACCATCTCAACCAACTTGCTTTCCTGTTCATACCCAGACATTCCTGATAGAGGTAGTTTTGGATCGTTGATTGCCTGATATTTTGATAATCCGTTTTCTTCAAAGTAAGCACATGGTCTTACTATCAAAGGCATAATTTTAGTACCCTCTTTCTGTGCCTTCTCCAAAAGTGGCTGAAGTTCTTCGTTGGTAATGAAATCAGAGGATTCAAAATCGGGCGAAACTATCAATATTGCTATTGTCGCTTGATTTAATGCTTTGTCTATTTCTTCTTTCCAAACATCACTTGCCTTGATTTTTACATCACTCCACACTTCCATATTGTCGTAGAATCTCTGTAATGGTTTCAAGTACTTTAATACCTTGGTCAGCCATTCTATATCTTCGTGTGAATAGCTAATAAAAATACTATGTTTCTTCTCCATTTTATTTTCGTTTTTAGTGTTAACTATCTCTTCTCGGGAAACCTCTCCCAATACTTCTGAGGACTGGACATTTATTTCTTCTATTGTAGTATGAACCACCTCGCAGAAGTTTTCGAGTTTTGCCATTTCTTCGGGGAAAATTGGATTTCGACCAACTATCACTTTTTGGATACTCGAGTCATAAACCTGTTTAGGGAATTTTTTTATTTTGTTCCCATATACATTTAAAGTTCTCAGTTTCGGTAATTTGAAGACCGCACTTTGGAGAATCGTAATATCATTGTTTGCCAAATCAAGAACCTTCAGTTTCTTTAATCTAAGGATTTCCTTTGGTATTACCTTAATTCGATTGTTACTGAGCACTAGCTTTGTTAGGTTGGTGTATTCGAATACATTTTCAGGGAATTCCTTCAGACCTCGGCCTGAAAGATTCAGTTTTGTGACCTGTTTATTTGTTTTTCCTTTGATTTCTATTGGATATTTCATAAATAATTTGTAATTTTGCATCGTCAAAGATTGACCGTCGGACTATGTGGGGTAGCGACGTAAAATAAATGGATGTTCAGGACACACCTTCTGCGGGAGGCTGGACTGATTCATATCTGTAAAGAGGTCATCCAACGGAATAAAGCCGTAGTACCCGGTGGGGAGAAAACTCAACGAGTCTGGAGGAAATCTGGTACATTCATCCATGCTTCGGCATCCCACTACTTTATGTACTGGTACAAGAGTATCCTGTGCTTTCTCCGCGACGGCGGTAGTGAATGGATACTTACTGCATTGGCCACCCTTCGGGGTGGCTTTCTGAATTCTACATGTAATGCCCATTTTTCAATACTTTCATCTGTTTTAATAAGTCATGTTTAAACTTGCTCATAGGACGTTCACCAAATCGCTGTGGGGCAAGTTCTGTACCAAATATCATCCGATAAACATCCTGTTCATTCTTTCCATAATAATTGATTGACAACAATTTTAGCAGGTCTTTGATATATCTTGGTCCGTTACTTACAGCCAAGTCATATAATTCTTTTGCTTCAAGGTCAGCATGACAATTATAGACAATTCTCAACTTAAACGCATCCACGGTGTTCTTCTCTCGTTCTGATGACTGTCTGTCATCAATGGTTATCTGTTCCCATTTGGGGGCAGCAGGATTATAACAGAAGTTGAATGACGGGTTATATGCCTTTTGTAAATATGGATGTACATGTGTTCTCACATCGAAACTCGTGCTACCCTTTACTGAACTGTTACAGACACTACAGCTTGGTATCAAATTGTAGTAGTTCATAGACAATAATGGGTATTTGCTCTTAGCATACCAGTGATCCAACTCTGGTCTTGCCACTTTATCTTTATTTTTTAGTCCTGTAGATATAGTGAAAATATAGCTTCTGTTGCAATATGTGCAGGCATTGGCTCCCTTCCAGTCAGTAACCTGATAAGCATTCTTAACATTAGCAAAAGCGTCCTTATACCCAATCACAGTCACAAGTTCTTTCATTGTAGATTGATACTTGGTTATAAGATTATTCTGAGCCTCCGTCCTTGACACTTGCTTAGTGTGTTCAGCCTTGAAATAAAGATTTAACTCAGTCCTTGTGTAGCCGTTGAAAATAAGTCCCATCAATCGTTCACTCTCCTGATATGATTCATAGACATTCGATGTTAACAACATCTTCAATATCCTTTTATCTTTGGTGCCGTCTGGAAGTATTGGCAAAAGATTATTCTTAATCACTTCTATGACGCAATTATTGACCCTGTCATACAAATCTTGTAACATCATATTTTCATAATTCTGCAAATCAATTGCAGTCGGTTGTTTAAGCTTCCACATGGTTCTCTCCCCTCTCCAATTTTCTTAATTCTTCTTCTAAATAAAGACGTTTTAACTCTTTATCATATTTCTTGGTATACTCATCTATCAGAAGTTGCTTCATAATAGGTTCGTCTATTAGTTCTATTCGTTTTTTAATATCCTCAATGGACAACTCTGGGGCGTGTTCTGCTCGGATGCTCTTTACAACATTTTTGATAACATATTCAGCAAAAGCTCCAACAGGTCCATCTAAGAAGAAACCAGTTTTCAACATGTCATATATATTTGCCCCGAAAGTAGTCAATTGTCTTTTCTTTTCCTCGCTTGCAGGAACGCCTTTCTCTAACAGAAGTACATTTGTCTTGGGTATATCAGAAAGAATGAACGGTGAATGTGTTACAAATAATATGTTTACATTCTTAATACTTTGTAACCCTATATGCTCAATGGCCTCAATAAGTTCTTTTATAAATGCTCGTTGACATTCTGGGTGGAAATATAATTCAATCTCCTCCAGAACAATATTAATATGATGGTATTGTATGCGTTCCTCATCAATCGAATCAATGTTTCGCAAATGATACACTACACCACTCAGTGATGCTAATCTTTGCCGTTCTCCAGAGCTAAGTGTTTCCATGGAAATCTCTTCCAAATGGTTTGTATTGCTGACAAAAACAATATCTACAGTGAGGAAAGGCGGCGGCAATTGTTCAAGTTCTTGTGAATTCTCGATGACATCTTTCAGTTCGTCAAGTGTCATTCTCTCTCTGAACACGTCCCTATCCTCTCTGAGGTAGTGCTGCCTATAGAAGAGAGCCTGCCTTAATTTGAGATTGATATGTGACGGTCTGTACCTCATGTCATCCCATAATTTGACGACAGCATTAGCCACATAGGCATTGGGGATTGTATTCTCTCTAATTACTGCTCCATCATACATTCTACAAGGCCGTTTATAGTCCTCCAGATAAGTCTCAAAAATGGATATAATCTTATAAACGATGTAATGCTGGCACTTTTTGTCTCGTGTTAACTGCTCATAAGGGCATGCTATTTCATCCATAGTCAAATCGAAACGATCTATTCCTGGATAAAACTCTTCTGCATGTCCACCTAATAAGTAGCATATATACTTAATAAGCCCTAACCTCTGTAGTTGGGCAAGATTGAAATGACTATATGGACGGATTGCATCCACATAATAAACCTTTTCTTGTTCGCTGCCATTTCCAAAGTCTACAGAAGTCAAGGCTTCCAGCCAACGTTTTATGTCGCTTCTGTCTGTCAGGAATCCTCTATCCTCATTCAGGGAATTATATCTATTCTTCTCCATTTCATCCCACTCCATTATAACCTGTAGTAGTTGTTCGTTACCATGTATCCAATTGGCATGAATATATCGAAGAAGTTGCAGGCATCCCTCTATAATGTTTCCATGTTCTACAATATTTTCATTGATTTCTAATGTTTTGTTAATTTCCTTTACCAACAGTTCATCTTTTTTGCAAGCAGTAAAGAAATCTATGATGGTTTTCTGTTGTAGTTTAGATTCTTCGGAATCTTCTATTGTGGCATATCTTGCTGTCTTTCCATATATACATCTGAATGTCGGTCTGTTGGCTTGTGGCTCATCAGCATCAACAAACAATGAAATTAACCGTTGTCGGTTAAGATAGGCCTCATTGTTGATGTCTATGTTCCCTTGGTTTCTGTAGGGATTCAGCACTAATGGAGTTCTGTAGCCGTCATTCTTGTGAAAAATATAATATAACCAGCATCTTTCGTTATCATTATTTCCCATTTCTTCTACTCTGGACCACTCTTTCTTAAAGTCAAATATGTTGTAGGCATAATGAGAATAGTTCGACACCATGGTGTAGAAAAATTGGTTTGCAAGCTGATTATGGTTATCAACGGCCTCTGGTTCTACCAGCATTATCAAATTTCCTTGCTCTCCCAAGGTTGCAATCTTTTCCAATTTAACCTCGCCATGCCCTTCTCTATCGAATAGACGATATATCGCGTTATCTAAGAGATAATAGAATTCTGCGGCAATGCCTTCAACCTTAATAGTGGGATTCACATCCGTCATCAGCCCCTCAACATTACATGTGTAGTTGTTGATGAGTCTCATCATAAGTTCAACGATAGTACTTTTCCCGTCACCATTCTTACCAACAATAGCCGATAGCATGATATTCGTATCGCCACCGTTTACTTTGAAAAAAGTACTATCGATATCTTTTCCATCTTGATTTCTGATGATGCTTCCATCTTGACGGATTACAAACAAATCACAGAAATAGTAGAAAGAATCAGATTTCAGACATTTTTTTATGTGCCTTCTACAATTCTCAAACGGTCTTATCGCAATTAGCTGAAACATATAATATATCTCATCAATATTGTTCTAAACTAACTATCCAATCTGTTATCGCGCTTATATAAGTTGGCCATGCAGAGTCGCTCTTGACAGCTTTCACTACATTGCGATAAAATGTTCCCTTGTCTTCCCCCTGCATCTCAAAGATGTCATATAAATAGTGGTGCTTGTCATCAGGAGAACGATTAACATGATTAGCTAAATCTGCCAATTCTCCCTGCTTGGTTTTGAGTAAAGTCCACAGAAAGTGCTCAGGTTGCTCATCTGTCGGAAGATTCAATTCTTTTATCGCTGTCAAAGCATGTGTTCTCACAGCATCTTTCCAAACCTCATTACCGCCGAATTTTCGTTTCATCTGTTTCATCCTTTCCTCATCTGTTCGATATAAATCTCCATCAGTGAGGATAAGTTTTTTCCCATCTATTCCTCCTTGCAATTCCAATCCAGCAGCAATTGTGAATGCATTTCCTGCATCACCGTAAATGATGATCCTTGTACAATTTAGTATACCGTGGTCTTGTAGCACTTCTTTCACTATACTTGAAGCCAAAATATCTTCCACATAAACCTCGTATCTTTTTTCCATTGTTCCTGTCAATCGACACAGACAAGCTGGAGTAGTATGATCAAGGCAGAATGTCTGTTCAACGTTGGCCGGATTCCAGATATGTCTTATGTTAATGTCATTCCTTCGCGTTAATTCTTCTCTATGAGAAGTAAAAACAACTTGTAAATGCTTTTGGTCTGATAGCAGGACTATCAAATCAACAAGTCTGTTTAAAGCAAGGGTATGAAGTGTCAAATCCAACTCGTCAATGAGAATGAGTGAGTAATCAGGCACATGATAAAGTAGCTCTATAATATACAACAATCGCTGTTCTCCTGCCCCCATTGAAAGAGACGTATAAGTTGCAGCATCATGAAGCCTTACCCGAGTGTATCTTTTATTAAGATAATCTTCTCGTTCTGCGGTGTCATAATCTCGGTTCATGATGTTTGAAAAGGCTTGTAGCACAACTTCATGGTTGTCAATATTACCGAGACTATTCATGTGAAAACTTGTTCTGGTTAACGGCTCTTTCTCGATTGCTGGTACACATGTGTGAATGCCCACATAATAAGTGTCACGTTTAGGCTTGTTTTCCATTCGAGGTACCCAACGATCTGTACCCTTCTTATATATGATTGTTTTAGAAGAACCATTAATAGTAAAAATAGCGGTCATATTACTATTCTCCCAAGCCTCAGTTCCCACTCGTTTAAAGAAACGAGTAAAATAGTTTGATTCTGACCCAATATTCAACGAACGATAAAAACAAGCCAGTGCATGAAGTATAGATGATTTTCCGCATCCATTCACGCCAAAGATGCCTGTTACATTCCGACCATTGAAATTTATCTCCAAATCCCGAAGATGTTTCAATTGATGAAAAGTTGCAGAATCCAATCGCTGGTTTATGATATTTATTGGCATGTTAATAAGTTTTGGTTCAATTTTCCAATCTTCACAAAGTTACCATTTGTCTCGCAAATACCGACGAGAGTTCTGAAGCGCTCTCCTATATGGTCATATACAAAAGGAATACTCTTAAGATTTACTCCCAATATTTCACAGGCATTTTCAAAATAGCCTCTTAGTTTTATCTTTGGATCGTCTATCGCCATCTTCTATAATAGTTTAATTAGTGAATTAAAGCTTATGGTACTTTCAGCCACCAAATTCGCCTTATTTTCATCTCTTTTAATTTGCAAAGATATACAATTATCTTCAATTTGAGAATGAAAACAGGGCAAATTTATGTATTTTTTACAATTTCAGATTATTCGGGGTTTATTTCTGTCGATCATTCTTGCATTCATTTGGTGGCAAGCGTCCTTTGGTCGAGCGAAGTCTTAACTCCCTCCTGTAACATTTTCGCTTTCTACCTACTATATAATAGGAAAGAAATAAATAGCTTTGTGTTTCTCGATGATTATTTGTACCTTTGTACCCACGAATCAGATAATTGGCGAATATGGCACCAAACAAGCACTTTAATTCCTACAAGGAGGGGATGTACCTAGAGTTTCTGCAGGAGTACTGCATGGAGCACGGGGTCTCATGCAGAAACAAGATGTTGGAATAGAAGAGTCCGCATCGAAAAGTGTAAGTTATGGAGTTTTTCTTATTCCTTAAATTTTCTTCGTGAGATTCATGATTGAAATGTCTCATTATTTCTCTTTCTCATGAGCATCGGCATGACAAGCACCAATGCCACGAGATAAAAGAACAACCCGCTGATGGAGCCAATGGAGAAGGAGAACCAGAAGCGTTCTTTTGCTCCATCCATGAGAAAGGGAATGAGCCCCACTATCGTGGAGGCCACCGTCAGCAATATGGGGATAATCTTATGATTGTATGCTTTGATGAATCTTTTCCCGTTATGATTATATTCATTCATCAGATAGATGCCAGCATTGACGGTGAGTCCACACAGCAACACCATCGCAGCGAAGCCTCCCGTTCCAAATTCTGTTCCACTGAAATGATAGGTCAGGAATGTGCCGACCAGTGAGACGGGAATGAGCAGAATGATGACCAAAGCCTGATAGAGGCTTTCGAAGAGGATGGCGCAGATGAAGAAGATGATGACAGCCACAAGTCCAATGAGCCAGTATTGTGTCCCGCCATCCTCATACCATCCATACGTCCGATTAAGGCAACGGAAGCCAACAGGAAACTTCGCATTGAATTCTTCTGTCACCTGTTTGATATACTTGCTGGTGTAGGTGTAGGAGCCCAGCACGTTGAAAGCCACCCTAAGAATGTATTCCTGATTCTCACGCGGAATGCAGTTTTTGGCTTCCCGTCGTCCGATGGACATGAGATCTGACACCTTCACATCCCGATTCGCCACCTTGATGTAGGAATTTTCCAACTGCCACAAGTCAAAATCATCATGTTGTCGGGGACTAAGTACAATGTTCATTTTCTGTCCAGCATGATATTGGCCTCCTAAGTGATGTTCTGACAACAAACTGGACAAAGTACCGTATATGTCCGTCACCCTCACACTATCAAGTGTAAGTCGCTGTTTGTCATATTCCATGTACAGTTCATCCTCTTGATGTTCATGACCAGGTGTTTCGATGGCAATGTCTGTCACACGATTGTTGGTCTTCAGTTTTCGGCACATGTCTTCCGCAAAGCGGTAAAGGCGGTCGTAGTCATAACCTGCTATCTCAATGCTGTTGGCACGGTATTGCAGGTTGAGCGAATTGCTGAACCCGCGTTCACTCACGCCATGAGTGCTCCAATCCGCCCCTCCGATGGTAATGAGCCTGCCGATGACCTTGTTTTCCAGCAGATAAGGGAATCCAGTATGCAGCGCATCTGGCTTGAATTGCACAGTGATGGAAGCCCCCCAGTTATCGACATGAGTTTCATAGCGTTTGATTTCTTTGAATTGAGACAGAAACGCCTCCACCTTTTCCACCTTCTCATTCAACTGCTGTGCCGTACCACCCAGAGGCATCTGTCCTCGGATGTGCAGTTGCATCTCTTCGGGTTCGGGTCGGTAGGTGTTGCTGTCTAATGTGTCAATGAAAAGGTAGAGCGATCCAGCGAAGAGACTTGCCACCATCAACAGGAGTGGCCATCTCCCAATACGGTGTTGGCAGATACGCACATATTTCGCATAAAACATTGTCCATCCACGCACAAACTGGAGGTGACGGGGCTTCCCTGTCTGAAAACTGATGTAGTCCACCCTGCTCACCAAGGCTGGAGCAAACAATGCTGCCACTAATAGCGCGACTGCCAGATTGATGATGACCATCCATGAGAAGTCGTACAGATCGTTCTTCAAGAATTCCGGTAACCAGACAATGATGATGAGTGAACCAATGGTGGTGAGCATCGCACCGAGAATGCCATGGAAGGCTCCATAGTTCCTGCTGTAACTGTAGTGGTCCACCATCACGATGGTAGAGTCGATGATGAGTCCGAGAGATACGGTGATACCTGCCATTGAAAACGGGTGCAGGCGCAAATCAAACAGCCAGTACAGAATCACTGCCGTCAAGATGTTGGCAAGCAAAGTGGTGGCGATGATGCACAGATACTTCCAGCTCCTTCGGCTCAGATAGACAAACAGCAGCAGCAACAGCAGAGATATGCCACTTCTGATGATGAGGGTCTGAAATTCTGACATCTGTTCCTCCGCACGGTCATAAGTTAGGGTTAGTTGACAGTTGGGGTTATCGTTAGCGTCAACCACCTCTTTCACCCTGTTTGCCACTCTGCTGACATTCACATCTTCTTCGGCATACACATTCATATAGATGGTGTTCATCCCGTTCACACGGTAATAACTGTCAGGTTTCCGTTCCTTCTGTTCACAGGTGGCGAGATTGTTCAGGTAGATGATTTTTCCATCCACCGTCTTGATAGGCATGGATTCCAGATGAAGGTCTCCTGCGTCCACACCGAGAAAAATGGATGTACGCGTCGGTGTTCCTTTCGGCTCCATGCGCATGACTTCACCCACGATGTCCTGGCGTCCCAACTGGTTCCGTATGGCTTCCTCTATGTCCGATGCCGTGATGCCATAAAGTGACAGTTGGGTGGCATCATAAGAAATCTGCAGGTAGAAGTCTGTTCCACCTGTCACCTCCACTCTGTTCACACCTTCTTCACGTTCCAGTCTTGGTTTCAGTTCTCTCTCCACCTGCTTTCGGATGTCCCTCCCTGCCATGTCTGCCTGAATCAGGTAGGTCAACAAGGGTTTGCTTTTCTCATCGTCCGATTTGCTGGTGATGACTTCACCGCCTGACAACACGGGGTAAGACACGCCTTCGGGGAACTTGTCACGTACCTGACGCAACAGGGAAGCGATTTCAAATTTCACCCCTGACACTGACGCATCCTTCTTCAAATGGACTGTCACGTTGCCTGAGCCGAAATAAGAAACCGAAGAGACCGATTCCACTCCTTTCACAGAGCTTACCAATCCTTCTATGCGCGAAGTGACATTCTGCTCAATGACCTTTGCCGATGCGCCCCACCAACTGTAAGACACAGTAAGCGTCTTTCCTTGACGGGGACGAGGCTTGTCTGCAATATCCAGACGGGGAATCAGCGCCACGCCTATCAGCATCAGAATGCCCATCGTGAGAAGTATGGAGAATGAATGTTTCATCACTTTAACCTTAACGATAACCTTAACGATAACCCTAAACTCTCGACCTTCAACCCTTAACTCTTAACTTTCCATATACTATCCAATACACCAAGGGTACAAAGAACAGGCTGACCAGCGTGCCAATGGTCATGCCAACGATGAGCGTCAACGAAAGCGGGAATTGCATGGCTGAACCCATGTCCCCCTTATGAAGGAAGGGCAACAGTGCCAAGATGGTGGTGAGCGAGGTCATGACGATGGGTTTCAGTCGCCGATGTCCTGCCGACCAGACCGCCTTCAGCAACGGAACGCCCGAACGGTACAATCTGTTGATGGTATCGACTTTCAAGATGGAATCGTTGATGATGATACCACTCATGACCACCAATCCAATCATGGACATGATGTTCAGCGACTCGCCCACCATCCAAAGCACCAGCATCACCACACTGACATCAATGACTATTTCTGTCAAGATGATGGCGGGCTGGAGCAGGCTCTCGAATTGTGCCGCCAGGATGAAATAAAGCAACAGCACTGCCACGATAAGCACCATTGCCAGTTCACTAATCATTTTCCTCGAATCAAAGTAGTTACCCTGAAACGAGCATCGCACCTTTCCATCGGTTGACAGTTGACCAGCCCTTGCGCTGGGCGATTCTCCTTTTGACAGTTGGTGACAATACGCTATCATCGCCTCCACCTCCGCATCTGTCACCTTTTCTATCGTAATGGAATAGTATTCCCCTTCTCCCCCGGCACTGAGACGCTTAAAGTTCTCCACCCTGTGCGTTTCCATCAGATAAGAAAGAGGAATCTCCACTCCTTCATTGTTCACGACGACCTGTTGCATCACGTCGTTAGCTGAGAGTTGATTGTTGAGAGTTGACTGTTGAGAGATGATGACCGGCACGCTCTGAGCACCATTCGCTATTTCATACACCTTGCTGCTACCCACCAGTTCCTTCAACCGTCCATACACCTGCTGATAGGTCACATGATAGTAAGCCAACATCTCGGGGTCTGCCGTATATTGCAGGTTCTCTTCCGTCGCCACAGGCGGTATCTCCACTGAAGGGAAACGGCATCTGAGACTATCCACCCATCTTTTTGCTTCCGCCACCGAGGGACGGCCGCCTTCCTCCCTTTGCAGATGTATTTCCAAGTCAGGTTTGTCTGTTTGGAAGATGATGTCGTAGAGATTGCCCGAAATGTCGAACTCCACCTTGGCTTTCGGCTCATGCTGCTCCATATAGCGGTAGAGGGCGTTCTTCACAGAATCCAGCCCTTCTTGCGTATGTGCCTTCAGATACACCACTGCCTCACTTCCTGTGATGTCCTTGGTGTGGGAGAGGATGAATTCCTGCGCCCCCACCATGGCCGTGTTGGTTTCAAGACTCGCCTTCACTTCACCCACCAGCTCCTGCACCCTGCGGTCATTCTCTTCTGCTGATATGCCCGCATTCCAATCCACTGTCATCAAGGCATCTTCCTGTTCAATCTGGGGCATCCGTTCCTTTTTGATGAACGGGAAGAGCACCGCGATTGCCGCCAAGGCAAACACGCCCATGAGCATGCACCACTTGGCATGGCGTAATGTCCAACGCATGGCTGGTTCATAAACCTTCAGCAGCCCTCTGTCTGTTTTTAGTTGAGAGTTCAGGATTGAGAGTTTAGGGTTATTGTTATTGTTAAGGTTAGGGTTAAGGTTATAATAATACACTGGCACCACCATCACCGCCACCAGCAATGAGGCAAACAAGGCGATGGTCACACCCATTGCCTGGTCGTAAAACAATGCTCCGGCAGTTCCACTGAGGAAGATGAGGGGGATGAACACCGAGCAGGTGGTCAGCACCGAACTGAGCATGGGCATGAAAACCTCTTTCGTGCCTCGTATGACATCGCCCCGCTGCCTAATGTTATCAATGACGATGATGGCATTATCCACCATCATGCCCACGCCCAGAATCAGTCCCGAAAGTGATATGACATTGATGGATATGCCTATCACATAAAAGCAGAGCAACGTGAGAATCAGGGAAAGCGGAATGGAAATGATGATGAGCAATGGAGTGCGCCAACCTCCGTTGAAGACAAAGAGAATCACGCAAGCCAGCAGAGCACCCAGGATGAGGTTCCACTCCAGGTTGCTGATGGAATAAGTCAGCAACTGTGTCTGGTCGCGCGTGATGTGAAACTCCACATCAGGATAATCTTTGTGCAGGTCCTCCATCAGTGCTTCCATGCTTTCCTGCAAGTCTGCCATCTGTGCGTCATTCTGCTTGATGACCGCCAGCGTGATGGCATCCTTTCCGTCGTGTCTCACGATGCCGTTCCTCACGGCTGGCTTTTCCTCCACCTCACAGATGTCTTTCAGCTGTAACATTCGTCCCTCGTGTCGGAGATAGATGTTTTCAATGTCATCCTTGCCCAATATCTGCGAATCGAAATGGATGCTGTAACGGTAGATGCCGTCACGCACACTGAGGGCTTCGAGCACGATGTTATTGTCGTTGATGGCCGCTTCTATCGTGCGGGTGCTCAGTCCCAGTGACTCCAGCTTGTTCAGGTCAGGGACACACAGAAGTTCCGTACCCACCGTACCGCTATAATCCACCATCGCCGTCTGTGGCAACTGCTCAATGCGCTTGGCTATGACATTGCGCACCAGTTTGGACAACGAGGCAATGTTTCCCTCTTGCTCCACCACATCGACATAAAATGCGGGAATATCTATCGCGCTCGCTTTCACCACTTTCGGACGCTCCATGTCCTTCGGCATCGAATTCATGGCACGGTCTATCTTCTCGTTCACGTCAATAAAGAGCAAGTCCATGTCTGTGCCCGGCTCAAAATACAAGGTAATCGTGCCTGCATCCATTCTCGACACGGTTTCGATGTCTTTCAACCCTGCCACTTGCGAGAGCTGATAACGCATGGGCGTGACCATCTGTTGTTCCACCTCACTCACCGAAGCACCAGGGTTTGACATCTGCACCGTGATTCTCGGTATGTCAATCTCGGGCATCAGCGACACGGGTATGTACGTCAATGCCAAGATACCGACAGCCACAAGGGCGATCAGCACCATGGTCACGGCAATGGGACGATGTATCAAAGTTCTTAGCATGTCTTTTCTTTATTCACCAATTCCTCTATCTCAGTAAAATTCCATTCGTATTCAGGATAAGGGCTCATGATTCTATAAATATTTTTCTTTTTATCAATAAGAAACAAGTTATTAGAATAATAATCATGTATCTTCGCATGGAAAACATCTAAAGTATCATGAATCATGTAAATATGACTGTTAATCTTAACTTGTTCCTTCTCCATATAATAGTCAAAACTTAATTTATCATATCCGTATATAAGATAAATAAAATTGGCATTTTCAGGCATCTCATCGGGTAAAATATCATTGAAATCTATAAAATCTGATATACATTCTGCACATTCATTACTTGATACATACAAAAATGTTACGTCCCTGTCACCTAAAATCGTAGACAAAGGGATTCCTTTTTCTGTTTTTAACTCTTCAAAGATTTCATCATCAAAAGAAGCTGCTTGTTCCATTTCAAATGTATGTGAATCAGAACAAGAAAACACTATAATATACAAAAACAATGTTAACATCTTTTTCATTTGAGATCGTATTTAACTATTTGTACTTCCTGATTTGTATTGTTTATGCATGTTGCATACAAGCATAATTCTTTGCTGTCTATTGATATAGTATATGCATGTCTGTCCAACTTATAGTTACATAAAAGATGACCGTCCCAATCCAATTTAAAGACTTCTACAGGTTTGGGCTGAAGAGGAATACCTCCCCCATTTATGTTCTCATACAATATATAGACATGTTTGGGAGTTGAAACCGACATATAATAACAACTAACATATGCTTCTTTACTAAAAAAAACGTACTCTTGTTTCTTTATTGTTTTCTTTTGATACTTATTTTCAATTTGGTCGGGACCATTCATTTGTTTTTTTAGATTCATATTCTTATCATAGATCTGAATAACATTATCGTGATTGTAAGCAACCCAAATGTCTCCATTATGAGGATTGCGGGCCATTGTGGCTCCTGTTACATTGGCGACAAAATATTTAAATGCTGTTGAACGAGTTTTTTCTCGTTTTTGTCCTATTTTATATTCGCTTATAGGAGAATATATGTCATTATTGTATTTGTCATGATTTAAATACCAAAAATTAAACCCAACATATGTGGAATCTAAAGGATATATACTCATAACATCTCGTGAATAGTAGAAAGAAGTGACTATACTTTTCTTATGGTCAAATAAAGAATCTAATGAACATATCCAGTATTTACTTTGTACTATATCTTCAACATAAAAAAAAGGCGATTGGGGCGAAAAATATCTTATATTACAGGATATTAATTCATTGTCAGCATGTCCTTCTTGCGCAAAAGAAGAAATGAGTTTACCATCATTTAAAGAAATTATTTTGATTTTTTCTTTTTGTGCGGGGTCCATATTACTAACTAACAACAATGTATCATTGACAAGATAGCCCTCGTACGGATTAACAAGTGCATCAAAAGAAACTTGAGTTCCCTTCAATTCTACAGTCTTTGCAAAATCTGAATGCGTAAACTCTTCCGTATTATTTTTTTCAGAAAAGGAACATCCTATCTGTAATACAATTATGGTATTTATAATCATTAATCGTGCAATCTTCATACTCTAAAATATATTTGTCATTGAAAATAAATAAATATTAAGAAAAAACAGAAACCATGAATTATATTGATTCAGAAATGAGCCCAATTATTCATGGTTTCTGTATCCTCACTTATATAATACCCTATACTAAATTACTTATACAATTACGTGCTGTAAATTCTCCCTGAAAACAATATTTTCCAGGGCATTCTATACAATTTTCACCCATAGGATATCCGCCTTCTCCTTCACATGTTGATAAAGCTTCGACATCTTCACTCAACAGTTCAATATTTTTCTCATATGCATGTGACTCGTAAGCCTTCATACCAACGTATCCCGATACGATGGCATATGCTGCAATGCATGACAGCATCATGACTTTCTTTTTCATGTTAATTGAATTTTGAATTGTTATTAATAATACGGGCTTTTACCCATTTCTATTTTTCTTCACTCACTCTCACCTCTGTGTCGTCTGCTAAGTTCAGATTGCCCGATGTAATGACAATCTCTCCTTCGTGCAGTTCCGTTTCCTTCTTTTCACAGCCTGTAATGGCAAAGCTGGTCAGATTGATGTAGGCAATATCCACGTAAGTCCACACGGCGCGTTGTGTCTTGGGGTCGTAAAGGAAGATGACATGGTAGCCGTCACGCTCCACCACAGCCTCCTTTGGCACCACAAACTGCTGCTCCACCGCATTCTCCACCACCACACGCACATTCATGCCATCCATCAAAGTGTCAGAAGTGTTCTTCACCCTTGCCTTCACAGCCACCAGTCCCCGTTCGTCAATCGTCGGGTTGATTTCCGTCACAGTTCCCTCAAAAGTCTCTTCTTCATGCACGAATGGCGACACCTTGACTGTTTGCCCTTTCTGGATGAATGCCAATTCCGCCTCTAAAATTTTGAACTCCACCTCAAAAAAAGAATCATCAATCAACGTGCAGAACTTTGTGCCAGCCTGATGCGGTCGAGCCTCCAGATTGGCTATCCTTCCACTGAAAGGCGCATATAGCCTGCAATCATTCAAGGCTTTCCGCACTGCCTCCAATTGATATCTCGTGGAATAATAGCCCGATGTGATTTCAGCGCGATGCAACACATCGGCAGGCACATGAGTAAGATCTCCATCATAGCCCAGTCCGATGAGTTTGTCTTGCAGTTCCACCTTTGCCCGTTCCAAGTCATGCTGTGTCTTTTCAAGTTCTGCCGTCCTGTCACGTGTGTCAGAGACTGCAAGCAACGCTCCTTGGCTGACACGCTGCCCGTTCTGCACCAGCACACGTTGCAACACCTCGCCTTGTTTGGGACATTGGAGATCTGCCTTGCGGATAGCAACCAACCGTCCATTGCACAGCAACTGTTTTTGGAAGGTCTGCCGATGTATCACCATCGTATCGACCTCTGCCACAGTTTGCTCCTGTTCAGCAAAGATACTTTCTTCTTCCTTCTGTTCATTCCCGTTTTTGCATCCCGCCAGCAACAGCAGGGAACATATCAAATAAAGTCCTGTTCTTTTCATTTATCATTTATCATTTGTCATTTCCCATTTATCATTTCCTTAAAGTTCACTTCTATGTCCGTCCCATGTATCCAGTCATGTAACGTCGATTTCTGCAACGTGTAGTAGTCTGTCCAGAACGTCTGCAACTGACTGATGTATTGCGACTTTGCCGACTCCATCTCCTGCTGTGCCGTATTCAGGTCTGTCACCGACACTGCACCTGTCTCAAATCGCCGTCGCATGATGCCGTAGCGTTCCTCCGCTATCTCCTGTGCCCGCAAGGCATCCTTGCACTGCATCGGCTGGGTGTTGAACTGCAGCACTTTCTTCCGCAAGTCCTGCACATAGTCCGAGTGTGCCTGTTCCAGTTTCGTACGTGTCACGTCCATCCGTGCTTCAGCCATCTTCACTCTGCCACGGCTCACACCCCAGTCAAAGATGGGCAGTGAAAGAGTTAATCCTACAATCTCGTTGTCCCTCAACCGCCGGTAGGCATCATTGAAAGTGCTGCCTGTCTGGCTGAAACCCACCTCGCCACTCAATGTCAGCTGTAAGCCCTTACTCGACTTTGCCTGTGCCAAGGCTTTTTCCACCTCCAGCATCTGCTGCCGTTGCTCCAATGTATGCGACGAGTTGGCGATGGCTTTCAGCAGCACTTCATCGGCATTCAGCAGCACCTCGGGCACCACGTAAGGAGGGATCAACTCTGCCTCGGCATAGTCCGTCACTCGCAGGTAGGAAAAGAACTGGTACATACGGTCATCCAGTTCCAGTTTTTCCTTGTTTACAGCCACCCGTGCATTGAGCAATGACAATTCCAGTTGCAGCACCTCACTCTTGGTCGTTGTACCTAATTCGAGCCGTTTCTGTGCCATGTTAAACAAAGCCTCACGGTCTTGCTGGGTGGCAAGGCTCTGCTTGTAGTCCGATTGTGCCGAAAGCACACTGAAGAACAATCCCGTCACCCGAAGGGTCACATCCTGCATGGCGGTGAGGTAGTCTTTTTGTGCGATTTGGTATTCTATGGGTGCAGTCTTTTTCTCCCACTTCAGCGAATTGAACGAGCGCAGGGGTTGTGTGTAACTCACCCTCAGCGGTTGCGAGTTGTAGGTTTTCTCGTCGTAGCTGAACTGATCCAGGCGGTAGAGGTATGACTGCAATGACACCGTTCCTCCCGTTGCAGCAATCTGCTGGTCAAGGGACAAGGTGAGATGGTTTGTCATCGAGTTGTTGTTCACGTATGCCACCTGTCCGTTCTCATAGTTACGCACTGCCACCAGAGAGTGGTCAAAATTGGCAAGTCCGCCATTCATGTTCACTGAGGGCAGCAATTCAGCCTTGAACGAGCGGTAGGTCCAATAACTTGCCAAGAACGAGAACCTTGCCAACTGTGCATCATACGAATTTTCCTGTGCGATGCGGATGGCATCAGGTAATGTCAATTGCTGAGCAGACATACTCAATGCCGTTACGAGGATTCCACCTGTCAATAGTCTTTTGAATGATCTCATTTGATGTTATGTCTTATTTTTCCAATTCAATTACTTTCCTTCTCGCACTATCTGCCATTGCTTCCGTTGCTGGCGATTTAATCTTGGGTTGCAGCATTATGATTTCCTTTGCCGTTTGTTGCCAGGCTTCCACATTCCCAATCTCCTCATACAATCCCATCAACTGATACAAGGGATAAAGGCGGTTGGGCATGATGGCAAAAGCTTTTTGGTAAGCCTCTTCCGCTTCTTGATAGCATTGCATATCTCGGTAGTTGTTACCTGTCAGCACCCAAAACATTGGGTCGCTGCTCACCTGTGAGCCAAGTCTTAGCACGGCATTGCTATCATTGTACCGCTTCGCCTCCCGGAGTGTCCTGCCAAAGTCAAACAAGAACGAAGCATTGTCCATTTCCATAGGCATCAGCTCATAATAGTCGTTGATAAACGCCTCATGATGCATGCCTGAGAACATCTTTACTTCTTTATCTGTCTCATGGCGACGTTGGATCTCTTTGGCGACAAAGAAGGCAATGGGCACGAGCACCAATAGAAGCATCACCCTTCCAAGTTTACGATGTGTGTTTTCTTTATCCATATCTACATGACTGGCTGCGAAAGCAGACAAAAGGACGAGTGTGATTTGATAAGGCAACAATTCAAACGGATAGGAGAACATGGAGAAGATAAATAATGATAGCAACCCATAAAACAATGGAAGACTCTGCTTGTAAAGTTTTATCAGCACGAAAATACTTGTCGCAGCACACAGCACCGCACCTACCAATCCTTGCTCCACTAATACATTCAAAAGATCGTTGAAGGCGAAGTCTGTCACGCCACCAGATGTGAACAGCCCTGATGTGGGATGTTCCCGATACAATTCAGCGATGCCATCCGCACAAGCAGCACGGAAACCGCCCATACCCACGCCCAGCCAAAGCTTATGCCACCATGCCGTAAGGGATGCTGTCCATGTCAACATTCGTCCATCCGCCGAGCCTTGCTTGGCGAAATAGAAACCCATTGCCAACACCATCACACCAATCCATACCGCCCATCTATACTTCCAATACTTCTGACGATATAACCACAATGCGATTATCCCCACCGCAACAAGGGCTGCACGGCTCCAGGTGGCAGGCAGAAGAAGGAGCACAAAGGCTGTCATGCACCACACGGCAGTTCTCAACCGCCCTTCAGTAAGTTCCTGTGTCCACCCCCATCCTATCACGGCAGCCATCATCAAATAGGCAGAATAAGGACCTGGATTCTGAAAGTTTCCTGTCATTAGATATTGTGAGTGACGGCTTGCTCCACTCACCAACTGCCACACTCCCAACGTTGCTTCATACACACCACACAGCATTAGTCCGCCGATAAGATAGACAGGTGACAACTTTGACCACGCAAAAATTCTTCTCAATGTCACATACAGCAATCCCATCTCCATCATCTTCAGAAACTCCGTTCCACAGGCGTACTCTCCTCCCATCCACACACGTCCTACCACATATATCATCCACATAGCCACCAATATATCCACCCAACTCCACCGAAGCCTATTCCCTCCAGTCAGCAGATGCAGCACCACAGCAACCACCAACAGCCCCAGCACACTCCATCCCAACACTACATTACTCTCCGTCCAGCGTACCTCCACATCCGTTACAGTTAGCCACAACAAGAAAGCAACTGTCAAACAACCGACAATGCTATGTATGTATTTCCTCTTCATAGTGTATTATTCTTATATACATATCCTACAACTCCCACCACATATTCCTCTGGCACCAATCCCCAATAGCGGGAATCGTTAGAGTCCAGCACATTGTCTCCAGCCATGAAGTAGTAATTGTGCTGCCAACAATGCCGTTTCAGCAGTTTGTCACCAGCCCAGACTTCACCCGTGTCCCAATCGCAGGTGATGGGCTTTCCTATCTCCCATGCCAGAAAAATGTTGTACAGCGTTGCTTCGTATGGTGTGACCGTCATGATGTCTCCCTTTCGGGGCATGTACATCGGGCCAAAGTTCCGTATGGTCCATCCGAACCGTTCATGGTGAGGGATGGTTGGCAATAGAGGTTGCCACAGCAAGGAATCAGGTGTATTCTCCAATTTACGTTGCTCTTCTTCCAATCCCAACGTCCCCTCATAGTTGTTGTTGCGATAGTGTCCATCCACGATGCTCAAACTATCACCAGGCAATGCCACAACACGTTTGCAAAACACGTTGTTAATGACAAAACTGATGTGCCAATCATGATGAGGGAAGTTGAACACAACGATGTCATTGTGGCGGAGTGGTCGTAATCCTTTTGTGCGCCACGATTCCAATTCCTGTCCTGAAAGATTAAAGTCCAAATTGCTATATATTCTTGCCCCCATCAGCAGTTTGTTCACGATCACTTTATCTCCAGGCTCTAATGTCGGACACATCGACGAAGTAGGGATGGTGAAGTAGTCGAACACGAGGCAACGCAGCAGCAACCACACGCCGTAAAGCATCGGCACCGATAGGAATCCCGTCAATATGTACTTCAACCACTTATACATTATACGTCTTTTTCTGTTGAATGTTTAGAGGTCAGCGTTTAGAGCTATTCATGGATTTTACTTGAGCCATCACAAAAAGCACCAAGGCAAACACCCACAGCACCACACTTTTCACAAACGAACCCACAGGTGTGAAATGTATCAGTTCACCGAAACATCCGCACGACTCTACACTACCGAACATCGTGGGAAAGAACAAATTGACACCTGTGAGCCAGACAAAGAATGTAAGCATCACTAAAGAAAGGATGCTCATCCATCTAACCATTCTTCTCCAAAATGCCATCACAGCCACCAACAACTCTGACGCACATACCCCGATGGCACATGGCATATTCCATCCATGCAGCCATTGAGGCATATACAGGTCAATGTACTCACCAACTTCCATCGCAAAGGTTTGGATGCTGACAACCTTGAGCAAACTAGAAGCAATGAATGTCACTCCCAGTACCATTGCCAGCACACGCACCAGCGTCTCCGTATGTCCTCTTTTTCCCAAAAATCTCATATGTCTTTTATTGTATGTTACCTTTATCACCCATCCGCACACAAAACAATCAGCGGAAGACCTTAAAATGTCAAAGAACGTTTTTTGTTACAAACCTTCCCCCTAATTCTCTCTCATCATTATGCGCGGATGTTTTTGTCTTTCTTCCTCCGTTGCTTCTCTTTCTCAATTACTTTCAGAAGCAATTTCTCCATCTTCTCATTCTTGAATGGGTCACCAACTAGTACCACACTATCCTGCTCATTCAACACAAATGTGTGAAACAACGGGTCGTCAGGGATGTGAGGATTGGCACGGCGGAAGGAATATGTTACCGATTCTTTCAGCGTTAATGTTAAAAGGACACCTCTGCATCTACTCATTAATATACAATAAAAAGTATAGCACACAACTCCGCATTTTCGACATGTTCTGTCATAAGAGTCTATTCTATTGGTTCCATATTACATGCATAGTTTTGTTCAATAAGGTGTTCATCACTTTTTTCATAATAATCTCCTCTTACTGGGTAATTGGTACATTTGTTCAGATGCAATTCTGTAGGATTTTCGCACTTGATTGTATGATTATATGAAACAATCGTATCCATATACGAATTATTCTTCGGATTAAACCATATTCCACGATTTTCTTTACATCCATCATCTTTGTGCCTCCAATATAAATGAGTATCTCCCCCTTCACATAAAACTTGCAGATTTTCTTCTAAAACACATGATGGATTGAATGTCTCTTTATGCAGATTGAGCATACAGCCTATTGCAACAGAGATTGTAACAAACACTATTGATAATAGTTTCTTTGACATGGTGTTTTCAGTTATTATTGATTAATATTAATTATTCTGTTAAAAAGATTTCTTATCTGAGGACTCCTTATAGGATTCCCGACCAGAACTACTTGATGATTTTTGTCAATCATAAACGTATGAAACATCGCATCTGATGGAACATGAGGATTCCTGCTTCTAAAAACGCCACACGTATCAAGGTGAATTCCATGTTTCAAGGCAGAATTATTGTATGCTTCTATGATACCAAGCGTATCCTTCGATGAAACGATGTAAACAAATTCAACTCTACGTTCTTTCTCTAATTTGAAAAGTTCATTCCACTCAAACAACATCTTTATTGTACATTTGCTACAATTCATAGAGTCTAAAAACACAACCATTTGATATGGTGCATGGAAACGATAATTCGTATCTCCACCATATTGGGAATAATACAAAAGAGAATCATAAGGTATGGCGATCGTGTCGCTGAGCATCTGAAACATGTTCTCCTCGATCTTGCTGTTTTTGCAAGAACCCGTTAAAAAACATAAAAATGCTCCCACTATCGTTGCAACTATATGTATTGTCACTTTCATTTTTTTACCTCATATATAAACAAGAGAGGATTCGAGCCTTCTGGTGATGTCTCAATCATTTCAACGAGGGCATCATTTATGGCAGATTTTGATTCAGGATTCTTTTTAAACATTCTTTTATAAGAAGAAATGGTAAAATCGTCTAAAACAAAACATGTTTTCACTTCGCTGCATCCCTCAACAGGTATGTAGGTACTTAATGGAATCCCGAATTTCGAGGAACGCATGCGGGTGTAATTCACGCATTTCCCATCCTTGCAGATATTAAGATCAAACAAATTAGAAGAGAACATAAGGAAATCTCCAGCATTCATGACTCTCGAGAATGTATATATGGATTTATCTTTCATTCCTATACTAAGCAACTGGGTACAATCCATACCTTCTTTGTATTTATCCACGTCAAATCGCTTTGTGCCCAAATCCAAAGAAAAAATCCTGGAAATTTGTCCGTTGCTTAATTCGTAGATATTCTGATCAAACTTCTTGACGAATAATACTCGCTCATTCTGAAACATGCTTGCTCCAAACGTGCAGTGGGATGCAGTGCTGTATTCATTGGTCAATAGGGTCTGGGCATCGCCGCTCTTCTTGTTGACACACTTGATCAAGTGTTTGGAGTCAATATCACCAGGAACATAATAATAGTAATAATAAGTAGAATCCACCCCCACATATGAGAAATACTCCTTCAACGGCTCTTTCTTGATAAAATCACCATGTTTGGAATAGTGATATATCGAAGAGGGGGACACAAGAAATAACAGTTCATCTTTATATCTGTCATATGTAAAGTCTATTAATTGAATATACTCTCCCTTCCCTCGTCCCACCTTATTGATGGTGCGATGGTGTCGTCCATCCAATCCAAATATTGCGACTTCGTCCCTCCGCGAATTAAAAATATACAACTCGTCATCAATATTCAACACCTTGTCAATAGAGTTAACGACACAGGCTTTGTTATTCTCCAATTGAACCACGTCTGAAAGGCGGAAATACAGACTGTCAACAAATTCCGATTGACATGACATCAATCGGATTTCCTGTCTATTATAAGATGTCGAATCACATGTGCCACATGAAAGCAATAGCAAAGATTGCATCAACAGCAAGGACTTCAATATTATTTTTTCCATATTGCTCAATTATAATACGTCTTGAACAAACATTTCACATCCATGTTCGATTCCACTATGTCATAATGCTCGTATGGGGCATCATCCACACATTCATGAGTGCCATTTTTACTTTCTTCCCAGCAATGAAGTGTGTGTCCAATAAACATAAGTGATTCAATATCACTATCTTCAAAATAGACCGTCACATGTTCGCTGTAATCGCTTGTATAAAACAAATATTTATTTCTATAAGGGTTACTTTCATCCTGTCCAAGAACTTCAACGTTTGCCATTAGTAGGGAGTTGACCTCATCGTTGAATGCGTCATACGCTTTCCAAGTACCGAAGCAGGATGCTGCCACGGCGACCACAGCAAGAGTGGATTTTAGAATTACTTTTTTCATTTGTTTTTGTTCTATTTAATTATTAATTTTGTTCCTACTCTCTCAGCTTTTCGGATTCCTCTTTTATGATAATCTTGGATTTTACTCTAAACCATTCTCACTCGTATGGTCTGTTAACGTTAGGGTTATAGTTAACGTAATCATCTCTCGACCCTAAACTCTAAACCAATCTTACCACCACACCTGTTCACCTTTCTCATACGTGAAGATGCGTTCCTCGTGTCCCTTGGTCTTGTCGCGGAGCACATACAATCCACCGCTGGGGACATTCTTGAAGGTGAGCACATTGCTGGCTGCTACCTGCGTGCCTAAAAGTGCCCAGTCTCCATCCTTCCAATAGACAAGTTCATATTCATCACCTATCTCCATGCCATTACCGTCGTTTCGAGGAATGAATTTAAACTTACTGATTTGTTGCGGTACAGAAAGCCTCAAACCCACCCAATGTCCATCGGGACTGACTCCACTGAAGCCGGTGAGGATGTCACCGTCAAAGACTGTTTCCTTGCTTGCCCAAGGATCACCCTCGGTGCCGATGATGGTGCCTGACAACTTCGTGCCGTCAGCACCATAGAATTCGAGTTCGTTAATATTGCAATGAGAGCCCATTGGTCCGATGTAGCGCAGGTAACGATACTTATCCCCATCATTGACAGGTATCTCATACCAGTTGCCATTGGTCAAACCCTCGAACGTGTAGAAAGTTTTCGCATCGGAGAAATCGGGCAGATTCGCCCCCTGAAAGCGTCCACCTGACATGCGGGCATTGAAGAAATCTTCCTTACCCATAAAAGGATATTTTCGCAACAGCTTGAGTGTGGTGCGTTTCTTCTCGTTGCGTTGGATGGTCTGAACCGTTCCATCACCCTTGATGAGGAATGGTTCACCAAAGGGCACAATTTGCCCATGTTCATAGAAAGCTGCCATATAGACGATGTTGCGTCCCATGGAGGTGAAGGTGACTTTTCCGTCACGAATGTTGCCATAAAAGACAGGTACCCAGTTGCGGTTGTCAAACACACAAATGTAGGCAATATGCTTATCGGCATATTTGGCAGGCACGTCACGCGTCACGTCTGTGGTCTCGTAATATTCGTCGGTGACATCCGTGAATTTAGGAGCATTGAAAAGCGACGGCACTTCGTCCTCCCTGCTGAGATCTTTGGCATACCGCTCGTTCAGCTGAAAACGGTGGCGGAACACCTTGGGCTTCTTGTAACTGTGGTAGTAGTGTACGGTGTCGGCAGGGGCGCATCCCATGTAGAATGGCGTAGCCTTGCCATCGGACAGGACTATGACAGGCCATGCGTGGGAATTGCTGCGGTTGCCCCAATGAGGTGTGAAATCGACAGTAGCAGGAATGCCGAGGCTGCGGCAGAGATAGACTGTGTAGCCTGCCTCATCACGGCAGTTACCTGTCTTGCCGACGAGCAAGGAACTGGCGCGAGGGGGCAGAGAACTATCATAACCTATCCACTCAAATTGTCCCGTAATATCGAATAGGCGTAATGCCTCTGAGAGGGCACTGCCCATACGAAAGAATGTGTTGGGCGCAGGATTCTTTCCTTTGCGCTCAATCTTCCAAAGTTGCGTGTCCTTGCCTGTGAAAGGATTCTGGGCAAGAGTGTCAATCTTCCCAACAGACTTGGCTTCGAGGAAAAGACCACTGTCCTTGTTCATAATACGGTAGTGCCCATCGCCTGTAGGGAGGAATACCCATTTCTGGTTGCTGCCATTGAGAGCATGGTAAAGACCGACAGGAGAGTTGTATTTGACACTGCAGTATTCTGTTTCCAAACAAAAATCAGAATCTGGGTTACAAACTGAGATACCCCAGCAGGCATAGCCCTTGTAATCAAGACGTAGCAGTTGAGTGCTATCACCTTCAACAAAACGCTTGAGGGTGGCAACACAGGGAAGAGAGTCGGGGGGCAGCCCAATGGTCAGGTACCGTCCCGTATGCTTGTTGCTGATCTGGCAGTAATTGCTGGAATAGTCCTCAGCACACTCTGGATGATAGAGTTCGCTTGCTGTCACTTGCAAGTAGTCAAGTCCAATGGTGTCGCCAGCGTAGGCGAAGGTGAGGGTGTTGGTGCCCTTTTTCAGGGTGACCAGGGTGGCACTCCTGCTGGTCAGGAAATTCTTGAGGGAGTTGGCTGGGTGCAGGGGTACAGTCGGGATTGATTTCCCGTTGAGGGTCAGGGCTACACGTGCCCGACGGGCTGTAGCCGTATAACGGAGGAAGAACACCTTGCGGGTCTCGGCAGGGACGGTGTAGGTGTAGGTGACCGTTGCACCATTGTGGTCTAGCATGACCATCTTGCCCTCCGAGGCACTTTCCGTTTCTGTCAGATTGCCTGTGAAGTCTGCGTCTTCCGCCTCCATCTGTTCACCACGCTTACTCCATACGACAGGTTCGGTCAGATAGGGATGCGCCTCGGCGATGATCGTGCGCCAGTCGCTGAGGGGTTCATTGAGGATGCGGTAAGGCAACACATAATTGAAGAAAAGTTCTTCATCATAGTCATCCTGCCATGAGGAGCGTCGCCATGTGTCGCAAGCCTCATCGATGGCGCGGATCAGGTAGTCCGCCTTGACGGTCTGGATATCGATGGCAAACCGCTGGTCGGAGAAACGAATGCTGTCGGTACGTTCCTTGAAGAATTTATTACGTTCTGGCAAGGGTTCGTCCGCCATTTGAAGATATATGCTGTCGTATGCCTCGATGGCTTTACCTTCGTAAGTGTAGTGGTAGGGCATGTTCTCAATCAGGAACTTGGCTGCACGATATTTCAGGGGATCGGGGTCATCCTTGAAATGCGCCAGAACCTTCTCCATCTCCCCACGGTTCTCACCCGCCTGCTGAAGGGCACGGTCAAGATTCCTGTCACATGCCGCACACAGAAGGAGAAGTACAAAAATGATATATTTACTAATGATTCTCATTGGCTTTTCTTTGTTCTTTCTCGCTCTATAACCTTCAGAAAAAGACTCTCCATCTTGTCGTTCTTGAACGGATCTCCTATCAGCACCACACTATCTTGTTCATTCAACACAAAAGTATGGAATAACGGATTATCTGGTATGTGAGGGTTGGCACGACGGAAAGCATGGCATGTATCAAGATAGACGGATCCCTCGATGCGGGCATCACGAAACATTGAATAGACAATTTCTGATTCATTTTTAGGGACATTTACTATATATACAAATTCCACGTCTTGTAAATCATATCTTTTCTTATTTTGTTTCTCAATATACGCCAATCGTGATAATTCACAATCCGTACACCCAAGTGTCTCAATATAGTTCAAAATTCTATATTTTTTGTTCTCTGAAACAGAATCAATATATAGAGAGCATTCTCTTTTCTCCATTTTTGAATATGGAACCATGATTGGTTTTGAATACAATTCTCCCATGTCACGATCAATCTTTTTATGACAACCGTACATAATAATCACAATCATCACTGTCAACACAAAAAGATCCAGATTCTTCTCTCTCATCATCACAGACCTTTTTTAAGTTTCATTTTCAAAATAAGATAATTGTTTTTATCTAGAAGCTGATAATCATGGCAAGCAGCTAAGGCCTCTCGTATTACATCTTGAGTGTTGGTCGGCATGTATGAATCTTCCTTTATTATATCAATGAGGTCATCTGGTGTTATAACAGCATAATAATATCCATTATGATAATCCAAGATTCCCACAGGCCAATCAAGGCATTGATATATGCGAAAAGTCTCTTTTTCAATATCGTAAATGAAATAACAAATCCTTTTATCGTAATTCATCAATCCAATTACCTTTTTCTCTGCAAAGCATTCCGATATGACACAATCATAAGTTGATTGATAGTATGAGTCACTTGCGGCACCTGCCATAGTTAGAATGTTGGCAGACAATAGCACGTGACTTAACACAGAATGGGGATGTTCTGAGTCGATGAAATGGAATGTGGATGTATGGAAGTCAAAAAAACAACACCTTTTCCCATCCACCTGTATTGGATTTGTCTCATATGACAAGACTGAAGTCACTTCTTGTGTGGATGGCAAAATCTTTTCTATCACATTATACAAACTGTCAAACATATAAATCTGATAATCAGCCCCTATATGGTTGGAACACCCGATATATCCTTGTAGTGGCAGCCATTCTATCTTTTGAATGCGCGTGGATGAATCTATTTCTTTTGAATACAAATACTCTCCAGATAGCGCATCATAAACTTTCACCTCATTATCCAACAAGAGCGAGATGACATGTTCTTTTTCATTGAGTGCCATATCATTAATATATGGATACTCACTTTTGCTTCTCCCTAGACTTCCTATTCGATGACTGAATTCTCCATCGAATCGAAAACACAAAACCGCAGGATCACCGCCTTCATTGTATATGTAATATTTATCGTCTGTGACTGTCAATTTCTGGACATTACTTAACATACACTCTCTTTTGTTCTCCAAAGGGATAAGCTGAAAGTCCTCAAAAAGGTCTGTAATGGACTTTTCACCGTCCAGTTTCGACAGCTTTATGTCTTTGATAGTTACAGAATCTTTTTCCTGTGTATTACAAGACATAATAATACAGCAGATGGGCATCACTAAGGATATAATATGAAAAAGTTTTATTAACATGACTATCTAAATCTTTAAAAGGTTATTTAAGTTTCGGGAATTATCGCTTCGCTCAGGAGTTTGAGGGAGTTAGAAGTAGTTAGGGCTGATACTCTGTCAACAGCGGAGAGGAGTTTTCACACCAGCATAACATTCGGCTTCAACTCCTTTAACTCCTTTAACTTCAAACAAGTGAGCTTGCGAAACTTGAGTTATTATTGACCCTCTACTGAAACAATGTTAGCAACATTCCTCATAACTATCTTTTGTGTTAAAGATTATTTTTATGGAACCCATATTGTTGCAGGGGTCGGTAATTGCCCTTTTTGAAACGCAGTGGAATTTATACAATAGTGGGGAGCACATGTGCTTTGTTCATTTTTTTTCTTCTCTTTTCTTTTACATGACTGCCAACTTCCCTTTTGTTGCCACATCATTTCTTGCTGATAAGCTCCTTGGTTGTTTTGTTGAGTTTTACCGGTAGGTTCCAACCCATAACAAGGACCATCTGCCAATGGAACTAATATATAACTTTCTCCTTCCAGATTAGTATTTTGCGTCAACGCCTCAATATTTTGCATCATCAAAGAGTTATCGACACTTCCATACGCATCATACGCCTTCCAAGCACCGAAGCAAGATGCTGCCACGGCGACCACAGCAAGAGTGGGTTTAATAATTGCTTTCTTCATAATCATTGTGTATTTTTATAGTTTTCCTACTCGTATCGTTTTTCGGTTCCACGCCTTTTTGCCTGTATGGTCAGCAGTCTATACTTTTTTTAATCCATTCTATTTAGTCACTCACCGCGATTCTATCTATTTTCATTTTCTGTTTCAATATGGTTCGGATAATATGCACAGCAACAACAGTGACAAGGATGGGGGCTGTCTTCTTTATCAATATAGTTCTTATAATATCTTTCGACTACTTGATGAATATATTCGTTGTCCTTCTTGCTGCACTTACGTACATATTTATTGAATTCCGTCTCTTTCCCGTATTCCAATTTGCGAAGTTGGCGAAGACGTTCCATTGCATTCTTATCATCGATGCGATTGTAATGCAGATCGAAGAAAAGTTGTTCCACATCGTGGAAATAGTTCTGATAGAACATGCCAATAGCATCCAACTTGCTCAACTCATCCTCACTTTGCAGGAAACGAAGAATGTCTGTTTTGCAGGACAATATCGCCGTCATCAGCACCAAGGCTGCGGGAGAAATCCAAGATCCATATTCTCTACAGAAGGTTGCACCAATGCCCACACAGAGCAAAAGGCTGTCCACCCCTCGGCTCCACTTCCTCTTGCGATCTGTGTAAAGCAACGCCTCATTGAAGTATGTTAGTGCCTTCTTGAGTTCTTCCCACAAAATGTTCTCGGTTGCACTTAGGCTATCAGCCCCTTTAACCGCTTTTTCTTTTGACATATTTAAATTGTTTTTTGACTGGGTATTTCTTTTTTCCAATTTTATCGCATCTGATGATTTTACCATTAGGTAATAGTATCTCTTTCAGAACAATTTCTTTTATCAATCCACGTTTTCTTATCTCTTTAAGATACCTCAGATTATTCCTTCGCCTCTGTCCCCATCTTCCTGGAGGAGGATCTATCGGAGGTATATCTGGAACAGCATATACAATATTATACTTATTTGCTGAAGTCATCACTTTTCTATCCATATTGTAATATTGAGTTTTCTTTTTCATTTTATTATGTCCTTTCTGAATTTTGGCTGCAAATATACAATCTTTATTTTATAAAGCAAAAAAAAAAAACGATATTTTTTATTTTATATTAGAATTATAACCGATTTTTCGTAATTTTGCGGCATTGAATTAAATTAATTATATACAATAATGATTAAAGAAACAAGATTCCTTTCATTGAAGGATTATGAGTTTTCAATG